>Ga0257110_1001160_pt1 | contig 12424 bp, 19 predicted proteins | sample LP_taG_7_FD_190184 | JGI IMG/M metagenome (GOLD analysis project Ga0257110, IMG submission 190184) | Marine microbial communities from Northeast Subartic Pacific Ocean, Canada - LP_J_2015_P26_10m | ecosystem: Environmental > Aquatic > Marine > Oceanic | place: Canada: Northeast Subartic Pacific... | reverse complement strand
CAGAAGCTGGTGAAGATGACGTAATCCAAAGAGCAATTTGGGCAATGGGTTCTTCTGCACAAGGGATGCAATTGCGACCCGATGCACAAGTATTAATGCAACTTAAGAAATTAATTGATACTAAAAGAGACCAAGACATCAGAACAGATGATATGAAGTCCATGAAGGTTAAGTGGAAAGATGCAGAGAAAGTACATGACATTTTAATGCAACTTAAGGCACCTGATAGGTCTAAATACCTTATATTATTACAGAAAGACATAAAGTCTTTCAAAACAAATTTTAACGGTATACTTAAGTTTGCCAACAAACAACTTAAAAAATAGGGGATAGAAAAATGGCATTATGGGGACATAAAGACGGTACGGAGAATAAACCTAATTGGTTATCTTCTGCTGAAAAAGAAAAAACACAGGCAACTGCATCAGGTTGGGAACTCTCAACTGTTGTTGGTTCTAGAACTCGTAAAGAAGTTTTAGTATCAATCAATGGTTTGAATACTCTTCTTGCAGGTGCTAACATTACATCATTCTTATGGACTACTACTACAGTAGACAAATCTGAAGGATTTACACTTGCTCTAACTGCAACATTCAATGAAGCAGTAGACGTAACAGGTTCACCTACATTTACAGTAGTTAATGACCAACGTGCAAACCATGTATTAACATACTTATCGGGTTCAGGTTCAAATGAAATCAAATTCGCACTTGGAATTGGAGCTGCAAACGCCGCTACTAACGCAGGTGACGTACTTTCAGTTGGTGCAAACCCAATCGCACTTGCTGGTGGAACAATTAAAGATGCAGGAACTTCAGTAGTTTCTACAATCACTTCAATCGCTTCAATCGGAACTGCTGCTGGAACTAAAACAGTAGTTGCATAAGGTAGGTTAATATGAAAGTAAATGTACTAGGAACAGAAGCCGCTTGTGGAACAAGTTCAACTAACGGTTCAAACTTCGGTAGTGGAACTTGTGTTAGACTTCACAATAGTGGGTCTACTGCAAGATTAGTATCTGTAGAAACTGCAGGTGCATCCTTAATCGGAACATTTACACTAGGTGCAGGAAGTACAGTTAACTGTTCAAAGAACCCTACAGACGAAGTATTTGCAGCTCACGCTGAAGTACTTGGAGTTTCAGTAGGAATAATAGGATAATAATATGAAAAAATTTGCAGAATTTATAAACGAAGGAACTTCACACGACAGTGCAGGATTGTCATCAAATCATGTCCCCCATGATATAAATGACCCTGAAGTAAAATCAAGGATTAATGCCATCCTTGGTCATTGTGCAGTAAGTGAATTCTTAAACCCAAGTGCCGCTGTTGGACAAATCAACGCAAAATTAGGTCAACTTGGTATTGCACTTGATGGTGACGCTCCTGAAATTTCTGAAGGTGGTGAGTACACTATTGGAATGAAAAGATACGGAGACCAGTTTGGTAAAACCGTAGACACTCCACATGACGAATTTGATAATCAAACTGAAGTTGTTACACTAAAACTCAAAGTTGAGAAACTAGAAACAGGTTCATTCAAAGTATACGGAAGTATCTAATGTCAAACGAGTTTGACACTATCCGTGCAATGTGGCAGTTAGACGAAAATAAAACATTAGCAGGTGACAGTAATTTTAAAGTCGTAGAGACTAGAGGCGGCATGATTCGTTTTGAGTTTCGGAATGTCAGAGACGGTGATGTTCTTATGACAAAGGAAGATTTCAAAAGGATGCAACTCTTTTTTAATAACAAAGCAAATAAATTAAAAATATTGTAATGAACTAAATACTTTTGAAATTTATTATATTATGGAAAATTTATGGGTCTATTCGACAAACTCACTGTAAAAAACTTTAGTGCATTCGCACTGCAAAACTATGATGACCCCCAATGTGCAGACATAGAGGAGTTCCAAGAAGATTTACGAAGGTTTCGATACCTTAAACGACTATTACACCGTTATCATGAGGCAGGTGAGTTAAGAGAACGTCTCATGTTAAACCATCTCATTACCATATTCAACGTCTTCGGATATGCACCTTCAATGAGAATGTTAGAATTCAAAATCACTGAACCATCATATTGGTCATCCATAAAAACAATGTTACTATATCTAGGTTATATCGAAGATACATGGGAAACTAACATCCCAATCAATGATGAACTTGCACAAAAACTTAGAGATTTATAAGCTGCTGTAGCTCACTCGGTAGAGCAGCTGATTTGTAATCAGCAGGTAGTCAGTTCGATTCTGACCAGCAGCTCCATTTTGGGGGGTTTAAAACACCTAAATAGATATATGCGTATCGTAGACACATTAATAGTATTCAGAATCCTTAAGATGTTAACAACACCTTGGAAGAAGTTTGACGCTTATAAGTTGGGAATAATCGATGATAAAGGTAAACGATTAAAAGACAAACCCGTAGAAACCAAAGACGAAAAATCAGCTCATACTTTACTTCATAGGTTAGTATTCAACCTTAAGAGAATTCTAAACAAGGTTCCATTTGGTAAAACTGCATTTGCATCTTATGCTGTTGCACTACTTTTACTGAAGGAAGAAACTAAACTAGACGAAGACCAAATGGATGAACTTTGTGAAAAGTTCTACAGGGTTCTAAAGGAAGAGGGTATCCTACAATCAGAAATGATTACAGAGACTATTCAGATTCCTGAACTTCAGGTTGGATGTACATATCGTCTAAAACGACAATTGCAAGAACAAAACGACACAACTTATCTACCGAAAACAGAGGTACAAATAGTTTCAGAACACAGCATGGTGTTTGGACTAAAAGTTTATGTTGGATTTGTTAACAACGACAGAGTATTGGTGACTGGCGATGACTTATACTAGAAAACAACATTTAAAGGTGTGGGAAGATGCACCAATGAACGCAACTGGTGTTGGAATGTCCTTACCAGTAGATGCAGTGAAAAAAAAGAAAAAGAAGAGAATGCCCGATGAGGTATTTAAGGTACTAAAACGAAAACTTTAGTTTTTAAATTATGAAATATTTGAATTGGTTAGCACTGGTTACCAGTGTCGGAATCGCAGGAATAGCTGCATACTTTTCCGTATTAGGACTTGCAACAATATTTGCAGGTGCTTTCATGGGAATCGTTATCATGGCAGGTGCATTAGAATTTGGTAAAATTGTTAGTGCAGCCTATCTCCACCTCTTTTGGGACAGACTCAATTATCAAAAATGGATAATGGCATTTATGGTCTTTGTCCTAATGTTAATCACATCACTGGGTATATTCGGTTACCTATCAAAAGCACATTCAGAACAAACAGGTGATACTGCACAAGCACAATCTATTGTAACTCGAATCGAGAATCAAATACTCAGGGAAGAGAACAAAATCAAAACTTACGAAGACCGTATTGATACACTAGGTGTTTCAAATATCGATGTAAGTGAATCAATATCTCAACAGGAAGTCATCCGAGATGGTGCATGGGAAAGAGTTCAAGGTGATATTGACTATGCAAAGATTCAGATAGAATCACTAAGAGGTCAATTAAGTACACTAGACGAAACATTGTCAACTTTAAGAAACAAAGGTGTGGTAGTTATAGAAACAGATGCAGGTGGAGTGTTTCAAGGTGCAGAAACAGAAACCATTGACTATGTCGAACAATCAAATATTCTCTTTGAACAACAGAAACCTCAGAGAGAACAGATAAGAGAAGACATTGCAGAACAACAGGGTAACATAGATGACTACAGGAAACAAGCACAAGACACTATAAACGATGCAAACGCAGAAATAAAGAGATTACAACAGTCATCCACTGGAGACGTGGATGCGATGATAGTAAAAACAGAAGAATTCAACTTGTTGATTGATAAGTCTTATGATATAATAGATGGGTATAAGGATGAGATGTTTGAAAGTAAACAGATTATACTTACACTAGAACGAGAAGTTGGCCCTATCAAATACATTGCAGAGGTAATTTACGGTCAAGAAGAGAGTGTCAAGTACCTTGACAACGCAGTTCGATGGGTCATTTATATGCTTATTTTCGTGTTTGACCCACTTGCAGTGTTACTATTGATTAGTAGTGTTGGTCAAGTTGCAAGACACAAAGAGATTGAAGAAGAAAAGAAACCACCAGTAATAGAACAAAGATATGTTTTACAAGTTCCAAAAAACCGTGTTAAGAACATGGAAAGTTCCTAAATAACTGTAAGAATAAAACCCATCAATAGGAGAACCTAATGGCATTCGTAGAGAAAACAATAAAACAAATGGAAGAGATGACTCGTGCAGAAAAGAAAGCGTATTTCGAAGGTGACGGAAAACCACCTAAACCTGCAGGATACGATGCACTCGCAGCTGATGATGCTAACAAACTTGCATATGATGAAAGCATTAAACAAAATTTACGTCAAATCGCTGGTATCCAAGAATCAATAGACGCCGGAAACTAATCTAACACAAACCCTCTTGTAAAAAAGCATCACCTATAGTATAATAGGTGTATGCTTTGGTTAGAGAAAAAATACTTATCGATGGTCGTGTCCAACTTGGACAACGCCAAATGGAAGGGTGATACAACCCTAAATCATAGATGTCCTTATTGTGGGGACTCATCCAAAAACGAACATAAAGCACGTGGTTATCACTTTGTGGTCGACCAATCGTACATCTATAAGTGTCATAATTGTGGTAAATCTACCTCAACAATCAACTTTCTGAAAGACCATTTTTCCATGATTCATAAAGAATACATGAAGGAATGGTTGACTGAAAATGGACTCAAACCTAAACCAAAAAAGATGTTAAGTTCCAATGAATTTAAGTTCCGACCAACACAAAAATCCCTAAATAAAAATGATATTATGACCGTTGATAACTTGAAGTTTCTAATGAAACCTTGTTCTGAGGTATCAGTTGCTAGGGATTATCTGAACGAAAGAATGATACCCGAAGTCCACTTCAAAGACTTGTGGTATACTGCAACACCACAAAGTTTATCAATGTTAAGTGCAAAGTATAAAGATAGAGTTTTAGGAACAGACCCACGAATAATAATACCATTTTTTAATGTAAACAATCAATTGATAGGGTTGAGTGGTCGTGCAATGAACGATAGTCCATTGCGATATATGACTATGAAATTTGACGATAATGAACCGTTAATTTATAACCTACATAGAGTGGATAAAACAAAAAGAATGTATGTGACCGAAGGGCCAATAGATTCAATGTTCCTTCCCAACTCAATCGCAGTTGCAGGTAGTGACTTTACTAAACTAGACGATAGTGTTAAAGAAAATGCTATATTAGTTTATGATAATGAACCGAGAAATATAGAAATCCTTAAGAAGATTGAACACGTTATCAATTTAGGATTTACCGTTTGCATTTGGAATGACCGAAGAGTGAATGAATTGAAAGATGTGAATGATATGGTGTTAAACGGATTGACACAAAAAGACATTGTTGGTATAATAGAAGACTGTTCCTTTAGTGGACTCAGTGCAAAAGCAAAATTTATGGAGTATAAGAAAGTATGAATTCACCCATGTTAGTAGTTAAGTCAGATGGTTCTAAGGTTATTATAGACTTAGATAAAATTCATAAAATGGTTCATAAAGCGTGTAAAGGTATTGCAGGTGTATCGGAGTCTTTAGTCGAAATGAATAGTGGTCTTCAGTTCTATGAAGGTATCACTACAATAGACATTCAAAAAATCCTAGTCAAATCTGCATCAGATTTAATATCATTAGAGTCACCCAACTACCAATTTGTTGCTGCCCGACTATTACTATTTGGAATTCAAAAACAAGTGTTTAACACTAAGTGGAAAGATTCAGAAATCTATCCACCTCTACATGATATGATTGATAGAAATATTAAGAAAGGTGTCTATGACTCTGAAATTCTTAATATGTACACTAAAGAAGAAATACAAGATTGTGAAAAATACATCAAACATAGTAGAGACCTAACATTTACATATGCAGGTCTACAACAAATCGTAGACAAATACTTAGTACAAGATAGGTCAACAGGTGAAGTGTTTGAGACACCTCAATTCATGTATATGTTAATCGCAATGACTTTATTCCACAACTATGAAGAGGAGAATAGATTAGATTATGTCAAAAGATACTACGATGCAATATCAACTTTTAAAATCAGTATACCCACACCTATTATGGCAGGAGTCAGAACCCCTTTACGACAATTCGCATCATGCGTACTCGTTGACTCAGATGATTCCCTCGATTCAATCTTTACGAGTGACATGGCAATCGGAAGATACGTTGCTCAAAGAGCAGGTATTGGAATTAACATGGGAAGAATACGAGGACTTGGTTCAAAGATACGGGGTGGAGAGGTTCAACATACAGGAGTTATCCCTTTTCTTAAGAAATTTGAAGCAACGGTTAGAAGTTGCACCCAAAACGGAGTCAGAGGTGGAAGTGCAACAGTCCATTTCCCAATTTGGCACCAAGAAATCGAAGATATCCTCGTACTTAAAAACAATAAGGGAACAGAAGACAACAGAGTCAGAAAACTAGATTATAGTATTCAGATATCTAAACTATTTTATGAAAGGTTTTTAAAAAACGAGGACATAACATTGTTTAGTCCTCACAATGTGCCTGGCTTATATGAGGCATTTGGAACATCTGATTTTGACGAACTATACGAAAAGTATGAACGTGCAACATCAGTTCCAAAGACCAAGGTCAGTGCAAGAGAATTGTTTACGGATATGTTGAAAGAACGTGCTGAAACAGGACGTATCTATATTATGAATATCGACCATTGCAATTCTCATAGTAGTTTCACGGATAAGGTGAACATGAGTAATCTTTGTCAAGAAATTACATTACCAACAGACCCATTGACTCACATCGATGGAGATGGCGAGATAGCGTTATGCATTTTAAGTGCAATCAATGTTGGTATCATCAAACTTGATGAATTATCAAACCTATGTGACCTTGCAGTGAGAGGACTTGAGGAACTTATAGATTTCCAAGAGTATCCTGTAGGAGCTGCAGAGAGGTCAACCCTCGCAAGAAGGTCACTAGGTATTGGTTATATTGGTCTTGCACATTTCCTTGCAAAGAATAGAGTTAAGTATGACGACCCCGAAGCACATAAATTAGTGCATGAACTTACAGAGTCATTCCAGTATCATTTACTATGTGCATCAAACCAAATTGCATCAGAGAAAGGTGCGTGTGAAGGATTCAGTGGAACAAAATATGCACAAGGAAAACTACCAATCGACCATTATAAGAAGGAAGTCGATGATATAACCCCTCATAAACTTAACCATGATTGGGAAAAACTAAGAACTTGCATTAAAGTTCATGGATTAAGACACTCAACACTTACTGCACAAATGCCTTCTGAGTCCTCTAGTGTCGTCTCTAACGCAACGAATGGTGTTGAACCACCTAGAGACTACCTAAGTGTCAAGAAGAGTAAGAAAGGAACACTTAAACAAGTAGTCCCTCAGTATTCAATGTATAAAAACTTCTATACATTACTATGGGATATGCCAGATAATGATGGATATATAAAAACTATTGCAGTAATGCAAAAATTCTTTGACCAAGCAATAAGTGGTAATTGGTCATACAACCCTGAGAATTATGAAAACGGAGAAGTTCCCGTATCAATTCTTGCAGGAGATATGTTAAAAACATATAAGTATGGTTGGAAAACATCATACTACCAAAATACAATGGATGGGAAAATCGAAGATGTCATAAAGGATGAAAATTCAGCAATGAATGATTACATTCCACCGATGCTCGATAGTCCCGATAGTGAGGATGATTGCGATGCCTGTGCAATATGATGATAAGAAAGTAAAGATAAGTGTAATAGATATACCCGAAGGTGCTAACGTCCCAACAGAGGACGGTAAAGCACGAATTAACGGTTGGACTAACGAACTAACAAGAGAATTTCAGAAAAATGGTTATGTGGTTTTAAGGAATTTTATTCCTAAAGAAATCATTGACATGACTTTGGATGCATGGTTATCTATCGAAGCAAAACCTGAATGGAATGATGCCTTCTTTGCAGTGGAAGATGATATCATTCATGATTCACCCAAACAATCTTTAAGAAAAAGTCAAGGATGTTATTCCTTTCCACCTTCAGTTTCCCTACATAGATGGTTAAGAGATAATCTAGACAAAGTTATTGATATGCAACTCGTAGAGACTTATGCATACACTAGAAAATATGAGAGAGGTGCATTCCTCAAAGCACATAGTGACCGACCTTCTTGTGAAGTCAGTGCAACTATTTGTTTGAAGTATAAAACAGATGACAACACTCCATGGAAGATATGGGTTCAGAAAGACAAGAACTATATCAACGATGCAAGAGGTGATGGTCAACAAAGATTCTTCGAGGAGATGCAGGACATCCCTCATCGAGATAGAAAAGGAACACCTATATCATTAGAAGTAGGAGACCTCTTACTTTATCAAGGGCCGAATGCAGTTCACTGGAGAGATACTCTTTTAGGTGACCATTCATATCATATGTTTTTACACTTCATCAATCATGGTGGACAAATAAATGCATTTGATAAGTTCCATCAACCAGTGAAGAAGAAAAGGGCAGACGGAAGACCCCGTAGTGTATTTGCATATGATGGTAGAATGGATAGGTATTCGCATAAACAACAAGAGTACTTTCATACTGCAATGAAATTTTGGAATGAATGGAGTGGGGGTGCATACGATTGGTTTGACCCATCACAATTTATAAACAACTATGATATCATAGAAGACGTAGAGTTAACAGACAGAGAAAAGAGACTAATAAAAAATGACGGTATTTAATAAAAGAAAGGTAGATTTTACTAAAGAACAAATGTTCTTCGGTGAATCTTTAAACACACAAAGATTTGATGAGTTCAAATACCCAGTATTTGATAAACTCACTCAGAAACAATTAGGTTTCTTTTGGAGACCCGAAGAGGTATCTCTACAGAAAGATAGAAGTGATTATCAACAACTTAATGATGCACAAAAACATATCTTCACATCGAATTTAAGATATCAAACACTACTCGATAGTGTTCAAGGTCGTGCTCCTTCTATTGCATTTCTACCATTTGTAAGTATTCCCGAATTAGAGTCATGTATCATTACATGGGATTTTATGGAGACGATACATTCACGAAGTTATACTCACATTATAAAAAATATCTATAGTGACCCTAGTGATGTGTTCGACACTATTCTAGAAGAACCAGCAATCCTTGCTCGTGCAGAATCAGTTACTAAAAAATACGATGAGTTTATTGATATCGGAAGACGTAAATTGATGGGTCATAAGATAGATGATTACGATTTATATAAGGCACTTTACCTTGCATTGATATCAGTCAACATCTTAGAAGGGATTCGTTTCTATGTTTCTTTCGCCTGTTCCTTTGGATTTGGTGAATTGAAAATGATGGAAGGAAGTGCAAAAATCATATCCCTAATTGCAAGAGATGAATCACAACATCTTGCAATCACAACACACATATTGAAGTGTTATCAGAAACACGAAAACAATAAAGTGATGAACAAAGTCATGAAGGATTGTGAACCCGAAGTGTATCAGATGTATGAAGATGCAGTTAACCAAGAGAAGGATTGGGCAGAGTTCCTATTCCAACACGGGTCAATGATTGGTCTATCTACTCAGTTACTTGGAAACTATGTCGAGTACACTGCAAACAAAAGATTAAGAGCGATTGGACTCAACCCTATATATGACAGAAGTTCTACTAATAATCCATTACCTTGGACTGAACATTGGTTCAACTCAAGAGGATTACAGAACGCACCCCAAGAAACAGAAATCGAATCATATGTGATTGGTGGTATTAAACAAGATGTTGATGATGATTCGTTTACAGGATTTAAATTATGATTGAGATATGGGGAAAAACACAATGTCCTTATTGCGACATGGCGAAAACACTATGTGAAAGTAAGGGTATAGAATACACTTACCAACAACTAGGTGAGGACTTTACTAGAGAAGATTTGATGGAAATATTTCCAACAGCAAGAACCTTCCCACAAATAAAAGTGGACGGTGAATCGATTGGTGGATTTGATAATTTGAAGGATATGATTGCATGAACAAGTGGTGGAAAATCTTATGGGTTTCTAAAGAGGAGAAAGAACTAGAACAAAAGATTGCATTGAGAAAAGACGAGGATAGAATCGCAAATAATGTTGTGGATAGAATCAATCTAAAACAACATGAGATTGCAACACCCGACCCCGATGACCTAACAATCGAAAACGCATATAAGACAAGGTGGATATGGTATCACACTATACTTGCAGGTCTTATGTTTCTTGTGAACCTAACACTAATGGGTATCTTTATATTACTCGCAGTAAAGTTATGATTGTCCACGCATACGTTTTTAATGAAGCACAACAAGGTGTTGAAGACATGAGGATTATTCATATGTTAAAAACACTAAACCCTAAAGAACATGATGTTAGAATTTACGTCCTAGGACAAGACTTCCATAAGGTAGATGTTGAACATGAATTACCATTTGCAACACTAGATGGTAAGAAGAAATCATTTGACAACCTATGGAATGAGGTAATAGGAGAAAAAGTACATGATACAGATTTTTAAAATACACTGCAATCACTGTAAAAGTGAATGCGACATCCATCACGAAATGGATGGAGACCCATATAACATTCAATATTGCCCATTCTGTGGCGAAGATATCGATGAAGATGAAGTCGAATTTATCGATGAAATTGAGACTGAATAAATTCTAAAAAACCCCTTGACCGAGACCCATGTTATATGATATACTAGATACATAGTTATGGGAAAGAAAAACTACATGGTCAATGTCGGTATTACAGGTCAAATTGCAAGAAAAAACGATATTCACGGGTATATACAAGACACCATATACCACCTACACCCCAAATTAAGACGAAATGTAGACCTAGAGTTGTCTATTACATCATATAGGATGGAAGATGGTGACTACAACTATGCAACTTGTTCGGGTAATAGAAGTGGAATAGAGATTGTATTGAATAGATTAAATGAAGATGGACGTAAGTTCACACATGACCAAATGATGCTCAATCTTGCACATGAATTAGTTCACGCAAAACAGTTTATCAAGGGTGAATTATCACCAAAATTACAAAGATTTAAGAGAAAATACCATGGAAAAACTCCTTATTCGAGACAACCATGGGAGAAAGAAGCATACAAATTGGAGAATAAAATCTACAATATGTTTTGGGTTGGAAGAGAAAACTTTATATAAAACCCTTGACAATGACTCTCACTTTTTGATATAATATACATATAGTCGGAAAAGAAAACGACTTTAAAACCTTCTCGAAAGAGATAACCAAAGATTCTTTACCATTCGGAAATTTTGACAACCAGTTAAGTGTTTACGATAGTGAGTGGTAGTAAGATGTAGTATACAGTAAGTCGGGAATCAGCGCAAAGAAACTCTTCAACCTCACCTTGACGATACCATGAAAACGACTAAGACAGTAATTAATATTGATGAATAACGGCTGATGGAATTGGGACTATAGAGGAGACAACCCTTGAACCCCTAAGTGTGTGTGTTTTTATGGACGACTGGAGATGACGATACTTTTGATGTAGTCCCTCAACGCTCCTTCGTAAATTTCCACTTTTTTATAAAACTAAATTAGAACGGAGAAAGATGGAATTTAGTAATTTTTGCAATCATATGTTTCAAGAGAATTGTGTAGAACGTAGAAAACACAATGAAGAGGAATATGCATCGGTTGAAGAGTACGTTGAGAACGGAAGTAACCTTGCATTCCTAAGAAAGGAATATATGAAATTCTTAAACAGTCCCCAAAACATCCTTAAATAGGGGTTGACAGCGAGTCCACAATAGTGGTATAATAGCTGGGTAATAAGGAAATAACACTATGAACATTAAAAGAATATTCATCGACATGGACGGAGTCCTTGCCGATTTCAACACTGGGGTGGAGACACTCACTGGAACACCTTTCCCGAATACGGATAAGGGTCATAACGATTATGACATGAGAAAGGAAGAGTTGACTAACAAAAGACTATTCAGAAACTTACCACCTATGGACGATATGCACGACTTGGTTGCATATGTGAGACACACAAGACTTCCTTGGGAAATACTAACTGCTGCTGGTGTAATCAACAGAGAGTTGGTAGTGTATGATAAAGGAGAATGGATTAGAGAACACGTTAGTCCTTCTGTTGTTGTCACTTGCACAATGACTGGTAGTCAAAAAGGTATGTTTGCCTTTGAGGGAAGTGTCCTCATTGACGACAGAATTAAGAACATAGAGTCTTGGGAAGCAAATGGTGGGATAGGTATCCTTCACACA
>Ga0257110_1001159_pt1 | contig 12424 bp, 10 predicted proteins | sample LP_taG_7_FD_190184 | JGI IMG/M metagenome (GOLD analysis project Ga0257110, IMG submission 190184) | Marine microbial communities from Northeast Subartic Pacific Ocean, Canada - LP_J_2015_P26_10m | ecosystem: Environmental > Aquatic > Marine > Oceanic | place: Canada: Northeast Subartic Pacific... | reverse complement strand
CGGCGGGAAACAGTACCTCGGCTCCCACGACCAGCCCGACGGCCGCCCCCACGGGCGCGCCGACGGCCGTGGGGGCGACGGCCGCCCCCACGGGCGCGCGGACGGCCGCCCCCACGGGCGACCCCCCGCCCGAGCCCGACCCCACGACCAGCCCGACGGCCGCCCCCACGGGCGCGCCGACGGCCGTGGGGGCGACGGCCGCCCCCACGGGCGCGCCGACCTCGGCTCCCACGACCAGCCCGACGGCCGCCCCCACGGGCGCGCCGACCTCGGCTCCCACGACCAGCCCGACGGCCGCCCCCACGGGCGCGCCGACGGCCGCCCCCACGGCGACGCCCGCCCCCTAGGAATGAAGGCCGCCAAGCTCGTGCAGCTCGCCCACGGTCGCCAAGGCCACAAGAACCTCATCGCCGCCGCGCGCGCCGCCGCCGCGCGCGCCGCCGCGGGCCAGGGCCATCCGCGACGTGCTGCTGCTGCCTCTCCTCCTCCTCCTCCTCCTGCTGCTGCTGCTGCTGCTGCTGCTGCTCCTCGTAACCCTCCTCCTCCCCCTGTTCCTCTCCGTAACCCTGCTCCTAACTCTGCAGAGATGAAACCTGGGGATGTGATACAAGGACCCGTAACTGCGGCGGTCCTCCTCGTCGAGCCCGACGAGACGAACGACGACGACGAGCCCCGGGCCGAGTACATGACCTTCGACGACGACGACGACGGCGGCGGCAACAAGAGCCCCGAGGCCCCGGGCTCCGACATGGGCGACGACGACGACGACGACGTCCTCGCCTAGGCCTAGGCCCGCCCCCTAACCCGCATTCGTACGTGTGCATGCGACCACATTCGACGTCTGTGGGGCGTGTGTGTGTGCTGCCGCCCTGTTTGTAAATGAAACTTGATTTTGAGGATTATGTACTGGTGGTGGAGGGGGCAGTTCAGTCCTGACCCTTTCATACTCGTTCTAAAATCTGTATTATTTTCGGCGATCGTAACCATTATTGACTTTAACAGCAGATTAGGATGTAGATGCGGTGTCAATCGTTCCCTTGTTATAGGAGATGTTTCCTTCCTATTCAGCCAATGGCTGAATTCCATACTGCATATGTATGTCCATCGGACGCCACGACAGGATCAATCATAAGAGAACCGGTAATAGGGCACTCAAATGGGTTCAAATCATTTGGTTCACCATCCACTCGATCTCACAAAACTGCGCACCTCGGTTCAAGAAGTGTTCAACGACCGGTTCAAGAAAGTTGACTGAGGATCAAAGAGCATGAAGCCCGACTCCGCGCATGGAGAGCTCGTGAAATCCAGCGTAGGCCGGCCTAACCATGCCTCCAAAGCTCCAGGCCGGCCTGACCATGCCTCCGAAGCTCCTGGGCGTCTACGTCATCCAGGTGGCGTCGACGATCGACAACGTGCTCGTGAATCCGACGCTCGTGCACTACCTGCGCGAGCTCTGCGGCGGCGGCCGGTGCGACGCCATGGCGGCCTACGGGCGCTGCCAGTGCGTCTTCTTCGCGTCGCGCGTCGTCGCCATGTGGTTCGTCGGCAGAGCCATTGACGGCGACGCGGGCGGCGGGGTCCACGGCCGCGCGGCGACCGCGTGCCTCGCGGCCGCCGCGGTCGGCTCCGCGGCCTACGCGCTCGCGCCGACCGTCGAAGTCGTCGTCGCCGCGCGCGCGCTCGCGGGCGCGTCGTCCAGCGTCGTCGTCGCCACGACCGCCTACGTGTCCGCGCGCGTGCCCGCGCGCGACCGCACGCCCGTCTTCAGCACGATCATGGGCCTCCAGCGGCTCACCTCGCTCTGCGGTCCCGCCGTGCTCCTCGGCCTCCGCGACCGCTCCTACGCCGGCGCGGGCGCCGTCGTCGCCGCGTGCAACGTCGCCGCGCTGGCGACGGCGTCGCTCGACGACGCCGCGCCCGACCGCGCGCCCGACGCCAAGCCGAGGCGCGCCGACGCGCCGCGGGGCGCGCGCGCCGTCGCTCGCACGTTGGTTCGCTCCGGCGCCTGGGCCTGCTTCTTCCTCTCCTGGAACAACAACTTCGGGAACCAGACGCTCGACTGGAGCCTGCCGCTCGTCACGAGCCGACTCTTCGGGCCGTCCGCTCTACGCGACAGCGCTCTCTTTGCGGTCACGGGCGTCGTCGGCACGGCGTCGGCCTTCGCCGTCGGCCCGCTCGCGCGACGCTACGAGCTCGGCGACCGCGGCCTCTGCGTCGGGAACCAGGTCGCCGTCGGCGCCGTGCTCTTTGCGTACGCGGCCCTCTTCGGCTGCCCGTCGCTCCTCGGGCCGGCGGCGCCGCGGCCCCTGGGCCTCTTCGCCACCGTGTACGCGCTCTACCACGTGCCCTTCCTCGCGCAGATGCCGTCGAACAACTCCATCTACACGAAGCTCGTCGCGAGGGAGCAGGACGCGGGCTTCTACCTCGCGCTCATGGAGATCTTCAAGGGGCTCGCGCGGGCCGCGGCGGGCTACGCCGTCGGCGCGCTCGCCGCGGACGACCCCTGCCGCCTCTGGCTCTTCGTCTTCGCCATGTTCGCTTTGCAGTTCGTGCCCGTCGCCATCTCCTGGGACGAGCTCGGCGCCGTCGACAAGCATCCGGTGGAGATGCCATCCGGCGGTCGACAGCCATCTCCGACGCCACGATCGCGACGACGTCCCGTTTCACCGGAGGGCTCCCCAAGCCCGGCGGCGACGGAGCCGCCGTGGTGCTAACGATCGACGCTTAGGCGACTATCGCGCCGCGGCGCTCACCTCCTTCTCCAGCGCCGCGAGGTGGCCGACGTAGTTGAGGAGGATCCCCTCGGCCGCGTCCGTCGCGTCGACGTCCGCGTCGACCTTGACGTCGATGACGTTGATGCAGCAGTTGCCCTGGACGAGCTCGCCGCATTTCTCAACACCAAGACCAAGCAGCGAGCTGAGGAGGATCTTGTTGAAGCGGCCGTGGCAGACGACGGCGGCGTGCGTGTGCTCCGGCGGCGCGCCCTCCGGCTGGCCTAGGAGCCCGAGCGCCGCGAGCGCCTACCAAGCATGACGGTTACGATGTTTCATCGTTTTCCCAGCCGAAATCTCTCGAAAATCGTCACGGCCACAGGACGCTGGCGAGCGCCTGGCGGCCGCGCGCGACGACGTCCGCGGGCGCCTCGCCGCCGGGCCACGCGTGGTCGAGGTCGCCGCCGGCCCAGGCCGCGTTCGTCGCCGCGTAGACGTCGCCGGGCACCGTGCCCTCGAGCTCGCCGAAGTCCATCTCGCGGAGGCCGCTGTGCTTCTCGCGCGCGGCCGACGGGAAGACGGCGAAGACCGCGTCGGCGGTGGCGGACGCGCGCCGCAGCGGCGAGCTCGCGACGAGCGTCAGCGGCACGCCCGCGAGCGCCTCGCCGATGAGCGCCGCCTGGCGGTGGCCCATGGCGTTGAGCTCTTTGTCGACGCTGCCCTGGATGCGCTTCGCGGCGTTCCAATCGGTCTGGCCGTGGCGGCAGAGGTAGAGGCGCACGTGGCCGGCCTTCGGCGGTTTGAGCTTCGAGAGGTCGGCGGCGGCGAAGCTGGCCATGGCTGCGAGACGGAGGGCGCGCACCGCGGCCATGCCTCCGCTTCAACGGCGTCGTCGGCTGCCGTGCACGCGTGATGATCTCAAGATCTCTTGCCCGCTTCGGCGGGTTCTCGGCATGGCCGAACTACGCACCACCCTCCACCTCCTCGCAATAACCGGCGCCGCATCATCAAAACCGCCGCACCTCATCTCCATCTTCGCCGACGACCTGGGCTGGTACGACACGGCGCTCTACAACGAGCACGCGCCGACGCCGGCCATCGCCGCGCTCGCAAAAGACGGCCTGCTCCTCGAGCGGCACTACGTCTTCCGCTACTGCAGCCCGTCGCGGCGGTCCTTCCTCAGCGGCCGCTTCCCGACGTCGATCACGTCCGTGCAGCCCGACGGCGACAGGCTCTGCAGCGACTTTTTGCCCTTGGCGACGACGACGCTCGCCGAGAAGCTCCGCGACGGCGCGGGCTACGAGTGCCACTTCTTCGGCAAGGGCCACCTGGGATACGAGACGACGGACCATCTGCCGATCAATCGCGGCTTCGCGTCGCACGTCGGCTTTCTTTCCGGGTCCGAGCACTACTCGCACGGCCTCCTCCACGGCGACAACAGCTCGGATCTCTGGTTGGATCGCGAGCCGGCGCTGGCCCTCGCGCCCGTGCTCGACTCGGCGACGACCTACTACGCGGGCCGCGCCGTCGACGCCGTCGAGGCGCACGCGGCCGACGGCCCGCCGCTGTTCATGTACGTCGCGTTCCAGAACGTGCACACGCCCTACGAGATGCCCCCGGAGGACGAGCGCGGCGCCTGGCCCGACTTCCCCCTCTGCGCCGACTGCGTCTACGCGCAGATGCTCCACGCGCTCGACCTCGGCGTCGACCGCGTCGCCAAGGCGCTGAAAACGACGAACAAGTGGGACGACGCGCTGCTCCTCTTCACGGCGGATAACGGCGGCGTCGGCGAGTTCGGGAACAACCGGCCGCTCCGGGGCCACAAGCACGACCCCTGGGAGGGCGGCACGCGCGCGGCGGCGTTCCTCGCGGGCGGCCGGCTCCCGGCGCGTCTCCGGGGCGCGCGGACCGGCGCCAAGTTCGTCCACGTCGCGGACTGGTACGCGACGCGCGAGCCCGCGTCGTTCTCTATGTTTTGAGAGAGCTTTTGACGCCCCACGCGGCAGGTTCTGCGGCCTCGCGGGCGTCGACGCGGCCGACGACGTCGTCTTCGACGGCGTCGTCCGCGGCGTCGACGGCGTCGACGTCTGGCCCCTGCTCACGGGCGCGAACGCGACGCAGCCGCGGCCCGTGACGCCCGTCACGGAAGTCTCCGTCGTCGACGCGGCGTCGCCGGACCGGTGGTGGAAGCTCGTGACCCTCGCGGGTCCGTCCCGGCGCGTTTTAATTCTTCCCCGACCGAAGGAGACCGCGCGGCGCCCGCAGGCCAGTCCGTGCGCTACGCGGCGAACGCGTCGCAGACGCCGGCGGAGAGCGCCTGCCTCGCGGGCCGCCAGCCGGACCCGCCGCAGCCGGGGCGGACGGACCCCGTCGTCACGGGCGACGACTGCCCCGTCTGCAACGCGACGGCGCCGTGCCTCTTCGACGTCCTCGGCGACCCGGAGGAGAAGCACAACGTCGCGGCGCAGCACCCGGACGTCGTCCGGCGCCTCGCCGGCGCCCTCGACGACGCGTCGCTCTACTACGTCACCGGGAGCCTCGACCCGGCGCTCCTCGAGGCCAAGTACCGCAGGATCGACAACGCGTCCTGGGCCGGCTTCCAGGCGCCCTGCTACGCGCCCGTCTAGAGTCTTTTTGCCACCGTAAGCCGCGCGCCGTCCCCCGATTTTGATCTTGCGTCTTTACGAGGGAGGAGGGCGCGCGCCGCGCCGTCCCCCGATTTTGATCTTGCGTCTTTACGAGGGAGGAGGGCGCGCGCCGGGGCCGCGGCGCGTCGGGCCCCTCACGGGTCCGGGTTCGTCTTGCGGACGATCCAGGGGTGCTTGGCGACGTCGTCGAGAAGCATGCGCTCCTTGGGGTCCTTGACGAGGAGGCGCGTGATGAGGTCGCGCGCGCCCGCGGAGACGTAGTCCGGGAAGTGGAGGTCGACGCGCGAGATGCGCTTGAAGGTCGCCTTCTTGCCCGGCGCGTCGAAGGGCGGCTCGCCGACGAGGAACTCGTAGCAGAGCACGCCGAGGGACCAGAGGTCGACCTTCTCGTCGTAGCCCTTGACCTCGACCATCTCCGGCGGCAGGTAGTCGAGCGTGCCGCAGAACGTCTCGCGGCGGAGCGACGGCGCGTGCACGGACCAGCCGAAGTCGGCGATCTTGAGCTCGCCGTTGAGGCCCAGGAGCAGGTTCTCGGGCTTGATGTCCCGGTGGATGACGTGCTTCTGGTGGCAGTACGACAGCGCGCGCGACATCTCGAGGATGTACCGCGCGGTCTCCTGCTCGCTGAAGCGGCCCTTGGCCGTCAGCCGCTTGTAGAGCTCGCCGCCCGGCGCGAACTCGAGGATGAGGTAGATGCGCTTCTCGTCCCAGAAGTAGCCGTACATGCGCAGGATGTTCTTGTGCACGAGGTGCGTCTGGATCTCGATCTCCCGTCGCAGCTGGTGCTCCACGCCGTTCTTCTCGAGCTGGCTCTTCCGCAGCACCTTGAGCGCCACGATGTATTTGTCCTTGCGCGTCCGCGCGAGGTACACGCGGCCGAACTTGCCGTTCCCGAGCGGCCGGCCGACCTCGAAGTCGTTCAGCGTCATGCCGCCGGGCCGCAGCGTGCCCTCGACGGCGTCCTCCTCCGTGTTCATCTCCGTGTCCTCGTCGAGCGGCTTCAGGGGGCTCTTCTGCGGCGACTTCTTCGCCGACTCCAGAGGCACGCGCTTCGCGCTCCCGATGCGCGACGCGCTCGTCATCGGCTTCGACTTGCCGAACTCGCGCGGCGTCGACGACGCGCTCGCGAAGCCCGTGTTCGTCGCGTTGCGGGAGCTGTCGCCGCTCGTGAGGCCGCCGCCGCCGGTCAACCCCGACGTGAACTTGCTCAGCATGGACGTCATGGCGCCTGTTCGAGGGCGTGTTCGCAGAGCGCGCGGCTTGGGGGGGGCGTTCGCGGCGCGCGGGGGCTCAAAAGACGCGCGGAGCGTTTCGGGGGGGTAAGTGAGGTGTGGGGGCGTGGGAGAGGCGGGCGAGGGGCGGGCGAGAGGTGGTTAAGGGGTGAGCTCGCACCGAACGGCCGACGACGCAAAAGCAAAAACCGAGCGGCCGCGCCGATTTTGCCCAAGGCCAACGTCGCAAGCTTCGTTGAACGAGGTTGCAGTGCTCAGACGCGATGTCGGCCTCCTTGCTCACGCGCTTTGCGCTATTATTCGCCGCCGCGAGTGCTTTCAAAGCATTTCCGACGCCCTCGCAGCTCGCGCAACCGTCCGCGCGCCGAACGTCGCTCAGCGCCGCCAACGCGGCCTCGCCGGAGGTTTCGCTCTCCTCGCCGGACCTGTCGCGGCGCGCGTCGCTGCGTCGGCTGGCGCAGGCGGCGGCGGCGGTGCCGGTGGCGGCGCTGCTGAGCCCTCTCGCGGCCCGCGCGGACGGCGAGGTCCAGGACCTCGACGCGCCGTCGCAGGAGGAGATCGAGAAGGCGCGGCTCGCGCGAAAGCTCGCGGCCCAGAACAAGGACAAGAAGAGCGAGAAGAAGGGCTTCGCCGGGAGCCTCGCCGACGAGCAGGCCAAGGAGAAGCAGCTCAAGTCCAAGTCCAAGCAGGAGAAGCGCGAGGACCTCTGCGAGCTCCTCGGCCGGGGCTGCTGAGCCGCGCCGCGCGTCTCCGAGCGAGCGGGTAACGACGACGAACTCCTGCGTTGTTTCGAGGGTCGGGCTGCGCGGCCGCGCCGGCGCGGTGAGCGCCTAGAGGCGCGCGCTCGGCACGTTGAAGGCTACGTTGAAGCGATTTTTGCGCGACCGCTGGCGCGCGCGCCGTCGACAGTCGACTCGACTGAAGCAGCAACGACTCGATGGGCTCGCTGGCGGCGAAGCGGCTGCTCACCGCGGCGGCGCTGACGCGCAGCCGCGGCGGCGGCGCGCTGGCGCTGCTGGCGCAGACTCGCGGCGGTGCGTCGCTGGCGCTGGCGCTGCGCGCGGGCGCGGCCCGGTCGCCGGCGGCGCCCGGCCGCCGCGCCGACGGGCGCGGCTCGTCGTCGTCGTCGTCGTCGTCGTCGTCGTCGTCGTCGTCGTCGTCGTCGTCGTCGCGGCGCCGCGGCGTCGCGGCGACGGTCGCGCTCGCGGGCGGCGCGGCGGCGGGCTGCGAGGCGGCCGACGACCGCGAGGCGCTCATCGCCGGCTGGGAGGCGAAGCAGGGCGAGCACGCGTGGCTCGAGGAGGTGTCCGGCGACGCCGCGCTCGGCTGGGCCAAGGCGCAGAACGAGGCGACGTTCGCCGCGCTCGGCGACCCGGCCGCGTCGCCGACGTACGGCCGGATCCTCGAGGTCCTCGAGTCCAAGGAGAAGATCCCCGGCGTGAGCAAGATCGGCGACTTCTACTACAACTTCTGGACCGACGAGGCCAACCCGCGGGGCCTCCTGCGGCGCGTGCCGTCGCTCGAGGCCTTCCGGTCCGAGAACCCGCCGTGGGAGACGGTGCTCGACGTCGACGCGCTCGGCGGGGCCGAGGGCGAGTCCTGGGTCTACAAGGGCAGCGCGAGCTGCCGCGAGTACGACGAGCGCCACCGGCTCGTCGGCTCGCCGACGCGGACCCTCGTGTCCCTGTCGCCCGGCGGGAGCGACGCGATCGTGCGCCGCGAGTTCGACCTCGCGGCCAAGGCGTTCGTCGACGGCGACGCCTTCGAGCTCCTCGACCCGTCGAAGAGCCGGTGCTCGTGGCTCGACCGCGACACGCTCTTCCTCGGCGCGGACCTGAAGGACGGCGACCTCACGAGCAGCGGCTACCCGCGGACGGTCCGCGAGTGGAAGCGCGGCGCGGACCCCAAGGACGCGCCCGTCGTCTTCGAGGGCGAGGCCCGGCGTCCTGTGGCCGCGACGACTTTCGAGAGATTTGGGGTGGGAGCACGATGAGCAATCGTCACCGTCGCGCTCGGTAGGCGAGGCCTCGGACGTGTCCGTCGGCGGCTACGTGAGCCGGAGCCGCGGCGCGGCCTTCGAGTGGCGCTACCGCGCGACGACGTTCTACACGACCAAGAAGCAGGTGCGGCGCCACAGCGCCGCGCGCGACGGCGTCTGGCACCGGCTCGACGCGCTCGGCCTGCCCGACGACGCGCAGGTGTCGCACCTCGGCGACCAGCTCCTCGTCGAGCCGCGGTCGGACCTCGTCGCCGGCGGCGCGACGTACCCCGCGGGGTCCTACCTCGCCGTGGGCTTCGACGACTTCGTCGCCCGCGGCGTCCGCGGCGCGACCTTCGAGCCGCTCTTCGTGCCGACGGCGAAGACGTCGCTCGCGTCCGCGGCCGCGACGCGCGACCGCCTCGTGCTCACGGTGCTCGACAACGTGCGGACGCGCCTCGTCTTCCTCGAGCCCGTCGAGGCCCGCGGCGCCACGACGTGGCGCGACGCGGGCAGCGAGGCCGCGCCGATGATCCGCGGCGTGTCCGCGTCGCCCGTCGACGCCGAGGAGTCGAACGCGTACTTTCTGCGGACGTCGACGTACCTCGAGCCGTCGACGCTCGCGCTCGCGGACGCGGCGGCGGGCGCCGCGGGCGTCGCGGACGCCGAGGTCATCAAGGCGCTCCCGGCCATGTTCGACGCGGCGGGCAAGGAGGCGTTCCAGGGCGAGGCGACGTCCGCCGACGGCACGAAGATCCCCTTCTTCTGCGTGCGCACGGCGGGCGCGCCGCCGGAGACGCCGTGCCTGCTCTACGGCTACGGCGGCTTCGAGATCAGCAACACGCCGGGCTACGGCGGCACGATCGGCGCGGGCTGGCTCGAGCGGGGCGCGACGTACGTCGTCGCGAACATCCGCGGCGGCGGCGAGCTCGGCCCGAGGTGGCACCAGGCGGCGAAGCGCGAGAAGCGCCGCGTCTGCGTCGACGACTTCGCCGCCGTCGCGAAGCACCTCGCGGCGACGGGCGTCGCGACGCCCGAGTCCATCGGCGTCCGCGGCGGCTCGAACGGCGGCCTCCTCGTCGGCAACTTCATGGTCCAGCACCCGGACCTCTGCGCCGCGGTCGTCTGCGCCGTGCCCCTCCTCGACATGAAGCGCTACTCGCACCTCCTCGCGGGCGCGTCGTGGCGCGGCGAGTACGGCGACCCGGACACGGACGACTGGGCCTTCCTCAAGTACAACAGCCCCTACCACAACGTCCGGCCGGGGACGGCCTTCCCGAAGCTCCTCGTGACGACGTCGACGAAGGACGACCGCGTCCACCCCTACCACGCGCGGTCCTTCGTCAAGCGCCTCCAGGAGACGGGCGCGCCGAACATCTTCTACTACGAGAACATGGAGGGCGGCCACGGCGGCGCCGCGGACGCGAAGCAGAGCGCGTTCGTCACGGCGCTCTACCAAGATTTCCTCTTCGACGCGCTCTCGCCCAAGAAGTAGGTCCCCTCGTAACGCTCGGCTCGAACGGCATCCCGAAGTACTTCCGAAGGACTCCCCGAAGTTCGACGACGGCACGGCTAATGGGGGAAGGGAGTCGGGGCGGCGCGCCGGGGGCCCGGCGTCGTCGCGCGCGCGCGCGCGCCTAGGCCTCCTTGGGCGCGGCCTCCGGCGCCGCGTCCTCGGCGGCCTTCTCGGCCTTGGCGCGCAGCGTGGCGCTGTGGAGGGCGCCGTTCTGGAGGAAGGAGACGATCTGCATGGACATGATGCCCGCCTTGAACTTCCGTCGCGCGTTGTAGCGGGCCATGTTCTCGCGGAAGCCGTCGAGGTGGCGCGCCCCTTCGGCGTCCTTGGCGTCCTTGGCGCCGCCGTCGCTTGCCATCCAGGGGTCGTCGAGCACGTCCTGGGCCGTCGCGCGCTTCGCCGGGTCCACGACGAGCATCGTCGCGATCATCTTCTTCGCGCCGTCGGAGACCTGGTCCCAGTAGGGCCGCGTGAACGTGTACTGGCAGCGCTGGATCTTCTTGAAGAGCTTGCCCTGGTTCTCGTCGTAGAAGGGCGGGAAGCCGCAGAGCAGGATGTAGGCGATGACGCCCAGGCTCCAGATGTCGACCTCCTTGTTGTAGCCCGCGGAGCCGATGACCTCGGGCGCGACGTAGCCCGGCGTGCCGCAGGCCGTCGCCAGGGCGCTGTTGGGCTGCAGGATGTTCGCCAGACCAAAGTCCGCGAGCTTGATCTCGTCGCTCTCGGGGGAGACGTAGAGCAGGTTCTCGGGCTTGAGGTCGCGGTGCACGATGCCGCGGCTGTGGCAGACGCGGATGGCCTCGACGATCTGCTTCAACGCGTCCCGCGCCTCGACCTCCGTGTACTTCTCCTTCTTGACGATGCGGTCGAAGACCTCGCCGCCCTGGCAGAGCTCCATGACCATGTAGAAGTTGTCCGCGGAGTCGTAGACCTCCTTGAGGTAGACGATGTGGGGGTGCTTGAGCGCGCTCAGCTCCTGCATGATGGACACCTCCTTCTCCAGCGCCTCCTGGTCCTCGGGCCCCAGGGCCTTCTTGCGGATGATCTTCACGGCCCAGACGGACTTGTCCTTCTTGTCCGTCGCGCGCTTCACCGTCGCGAAGGAGCCCTGGCCGAGCACGCGGCCGAGCTGGTAGTTCTCCACGCAGGGGTCCTTGCGGAAGAACTTCATGACGAAGGCCATGGTGGCTTCCGCGGCGCGCCGCGGCGCCGCGGCGGCGTCGAGGGCGCGCGGCTCGGCGGGCCGCTTGCTCGGGCTGCCGCGGGGGCGCGGCGCCCGGGACGCGGCGGACCGGTCGCGCGCGCCGGGCACGGCGGGTCACCGGCGGCGGCGAACGCTGCGGGCGAGCGGGAGCACCGGTCTACGCGGCGCCCTGGCTGGCCCGCGAGAGAGCCGCAGACTTCCGCGTTGAGTAGAGGTTTCTCACTAGAGATGCATGCAGCACAAATCTTATCAGCCAAGCCGAAGGTGCATGATGCAGCCCTTCCAGTTCGCAAAGGCCAGAAGTGGACATGGCGGGCACCGTCGAGCTCCCCGCGCGCGCGTCGGCCTTCGCGGCGGAGAACCCCCTCGCCGCCGGCGCGGGCCGCGGCGCCGAGGCGGCGAAGCGCGACGCGGCCGCGCCGGCGGCCGCGCCCCCGAGCCTCTGGTCCCGCGCGACGTCCGACCCGACGCTGCCCTGCCGGCTGCTGCTGTCCCTGACGGCCGTGTCGCTCATGTGGGTCGCGTCGCTGTCCGTGGCCGTGGCCCTCACCGACGCCCTCGTCGAGCAGCCCTCCGCGGGCCTCGTCCAGGCGTCCTGCGAGCACGCGTACGACTCCGCGAGGGACGCGCGGTCCGACTACGAGACGTGCGTGTCGCGCCAGATGGGCGAGTGCCGCGGCGCCTACGAGGCCCAGCGCGCCGTCGCCGTCGCGGCGACGGAGGCCGCGGCGCGGAGCAACGCCGCGGCGCTCGCGGGCTTCGCCGCGGCCCAGGCCGCGTGCTCGGCCGCGGTCACGACGGCCGTGTCCGCGCTCTCCGAGTGGCAGACGCTGGACACGGCCCACGCCGTGCCCTACGCCTGCGCCCTCAACGACACGGACACCTGCGCCGCGCCCTGCGACGTCGCCGCCGCCGCCGGCGCCTCGAACTGCAGCGCACCGTGCGCGGCCGCCGCGGATCTGGTCGGCGACGTCGGCGCGGTGCGCAGCGAGGCCTTCGCGACGGCGACGGGCTTCGCCGACGACGCGTCGACGACCGTGGGCGCCCTCGCGGCCTACGCCGCCGCGCGGGCCGCCTACGACGAGGCCTACCTCGCCAACAAGACCGCGACGCTCCGCGCGGACGTCGCGGCGCG
>Ga0257110_1001156_pt1 | contig 12461 bp, 20 predicted proteins | sample LP_taG_7_FD_190184 | JGI IMG/M metagenome (GOLD analysis project Ga0257110, IMG submission 190184) | Marine microbial communities from Northeast Subartic Pacific Ocean, Canada - LP_J_2015_P26_10m | ecosystem: Environmental > Aquatic > Marine > Oceanic | place: Canada: Northeast Subartic Pacific... | reverse complement strand
GTCGCCCATTTTTGTAATTGCGTTTTTATTGGGCCCAATAAACTTTATTTTTTCTTTTTCTAATGCTTTAACAAAATTATAATTTTCTGATAAAAAGCCATAACCAGGATGTATTGCATCACTCTTTGATTTTTTTGCGATTTCAATAATTTTTTTTATTACCAAGTAAGACTCATTAGGTGACGAAGGTCCTATTAAATAATTTTCATCTGCAAGTTTTACAAAATCAGCATGCTTATCTGCTTCAGAATAAACTGCAACAGTTTTTATGTTCATTTTATTTGCTGTTTTAATGATTCTACATGCAATTTCACCTCTATTGGCAATTAGAATTTTTTTTATCATATTATAATGGTATGTTATCGTGTTTTTTATAAGGTGAGGTTAGTTCTTTATTTTGAAGATTATCTAATGCTACAGCTATTCTTTTTCTAGTAGACTGTGGCTTAATAACATCGTCAATAAATCCCCTACTGGAAGCAATAAATGGATTGGCGAATTGGTTGGTATATTCATCTGTTTTTTCAGCAATATCTTTTTCATTTTTAAGTTCGTTTCTATATAATATCTCAACTGCACCTTTTGCTCCCATAACTGCAATCTCAGCGGTTGGCCAAGCATAATTTATATCTCCCCTTAGATGTTTTGAGGCCATTACTACATAAGCACCTCCGTATGCCTTACGTGTTATAATTGTTACCTTGGGAACTGTAGCCTCTCCATATGCATATAATAACTTAGCGCCATTTTTGATAATTCCATTATGTTCCTGAGATACTCCTGGTAAAAACCCCGGCACATCTACAAATGTTACAATTGGTATATTGAAGCAATCACAAAACCGCACAAATCTAGCTGCTTTTTTACTAGCATCAATATCTAAACATCCAGCTAAAACTAAAGGTTGATTTGCAACAAAGCCAACTGTTCGACCCTCAACTCTTCCAAACCCTATAATCATATTTTTGGCAAATTCTGCCTGTATTTGAAAAAAATCACTGTTGTCTACAACTTTATTAAGAAGCTCTAGCATATCATATGGTTTATTTGGATTATCAGGAACCAGGGTATCCAATGATGGGTCTGGACTCAAATCTTGATACTCAGATGTTTGTCTAATTGATTTTTCTCTATTACTTGATGGAAGTAAATCAATTAATCTTTTAACTTCATAAAGTGTTTCAATATCGTTTTCGTACGCACCATCAGCGACTGAAGATTTTGAAGTATGTGTTTTAGCACCGCCAAGCTCTTCTTGTGTTACATTTTCTTGAGTCACTGTCTTAACTACATCGGGTCCAGTAACAAACATAAATGAAGTATCTTTAACCATAAAAATAAAATCAGTCATTGCTGGGGAATAAACTGCTCCACCAGCACATGGGCCCATGATGACTGATATTTGCGGTATTACCCCAGAAGCTAAAACATTTTTTTGAAATACATCTCCATAACCAGCTAAGGATGCAACACCTTCTTGTATACGAGCTCCGCCTGAGTCATTTATACCTATTAGAGGAGCTCCTACCTTTAAAGCCATATCCATTATCTTACAAATTTTTTCAGCATGAGCTTCTGACAAAGAGCCACCAAAAACTGTAAAATCTTGACTAAATACGTAAACGAGTTTTCCATTAATCTTGCCGCTACCCGTTACAACACTATCACCTGGATATTTTTGCTTTGCCATTCCAAAATCATTAGTACGATGCTCTACATACATATCATACTCTTCAAATGTATCTTCATCTAACAACACATCAATTCTTTCACGAGCTGTAAGCTTGCCTCTGGCGTGCTGAGCATCAACACGTTTCTTTCCACCACCCTCTCGGGCTTGGCTTCTTTTTTTTTCTAATTCTTCAATAATTGATGTCATATCTCTTATAATAACTAATTAATCTTAATTAAACAATCATATGTAGTTAAAAAAATGATTAGGTAAATCTGCCTCAACATCGATTAGTTCACCTGTAAGATCATTAAATTTAATTTTTTTTGCATGTAAAAAAAGGTTGTTTTCATTTTTATATACTTTTGATACCGGCAAGTAATATTTATTATCACCTAAAATTGGAAAACCATTTAATTTACAGTGAATTCTTAATTGATGTTTTCTTCCAGTAGAGGGTTTAAGCTCTATATGGGTTAAACCTCCTGACAATCTTCTAATGATTTTATATTTAGTTTCAGCTTTATAGGTATTTTCATCTTCTTGAATATCATTAGTTATAAGTCCTTCATTCTGATCTGGTTCACCTATAACAATTGCCTCATACGTTTTTTCTATTTTTCTATCTCTAAATAAATCTGAAAAGTGCTTAGCATATTTTCTATTAAGAGCAAAAATCAAGATACCACTAGTATCCTTGTCTAATCGATGAACTAATAAGGGTCTACTCTCAAAAAGATTTGAATAATTCAAAATATCATCTAAATTTTTTTTAATACCACTTCCACCTTGAACAGCTATCCTGTTCCATTTATTAATAATAAAAAAATTAACATCTGAAAAAATTATTGATTTTTTAAGGTTATCTAAGTCTTTTTTATTTGACTCAATTTTTTTAATAGTTATTTTTCCAGAATAATCTTTAAATAGTTGAATGATATCTGTTTCTTGGACTCTATAGTTAGCAGTTGATTTTTTATCATTAACTTTAATTAAGCCTTTTCTCAAATCTTTTTGTATTAGGCTTTGAGGTACATTTAGCGAGTTAACTAGATAACGATCCAGTCTAGTATTTTCTTCCTCTGCTGTAATTATTATTGAATTGATATGTATAGCCATAAAATCTAAATTTTGGCTAAATATCTTATATATGAATTAATTGAGACTATTTAGCTTCTTGATCTAACAGTTGGATATAAGCCATAGGTGCCTTGTCCCCAGTACGAAAGCCAGCTTTAACTATTCTACAATATCCACCTTGTCTTTTTTCAAATCTTTTAGATAGGTCAGAAAAAACTTTAGTAACAGCCTCACTGTCTCTTAAGCTACTAAATGCGTTCATTCTTGATGCATTTGTATTTTTTTTACCTAAAGTAATTATTTTTTCTACAAAAGGCCTTAGCTCCTTAGCTTTAGGTAAAGTAGTCTTAATGGTTTCACTTTTAATCAAAGAAACAGCCATATTTTCTAACATAGATATTCTATGAGTAGATGTTCTGTTTAATTTTCTTTTTGCTATTCCGTGTCTCATTTTTTATTTTCTAAAGGTTTAATTGTATGGGTCTTCAATTTTTCTTGCCATTTCTTCGATATTTTCAGGTGGCCAGTTTGGTACTTCCATACCAAGGTATAAAGACATGACACCTAATACTTCTTTTATCTCATTAAGTGATTTTCTCCCAAAGTTAGGAGTACGAAGCATTTCAGTTTCTGTTTTTTGAACTAAATCACCAATGTAAATAATATTATCATTTCTTAAGCAATTCATTGATCTAACAGATAACTCAAGTTCTTCAACTTTTCTAAGTAAGTTTTTATTGAATTGAGGTTCAAGAGCGTCTGGTTCTGGTATTACTTCTTCTGGTTCATCAAAATTAATAAATGACTGAAGCTGATCTTGAATAATTCTTGCGGCAAAAGCAATTGAGTCTTCTGGTGATATTGAACCATCTGTTTCAATTGTCATTGTTAGCTTATCATAATCTAAGACCTTACCTTCACGTGTATTTTCAACACTATAAGCAACTTGTTTTACTGGACTAAAAATTGAGTCTATTGGAATTAACCCAATTGGGGCATCTTCAACTCTATTATGCTCAGCTGCAACATATCCTTTACCTTTTGCTACAGTAAGCTCCATATTAAGCTCTACATTTTCATCTAAATTACAAATAACTAACTCAGGATTAATAATATCTATTTCAGACGGGGCATTAATCATACCAGCAGTAATTTCTCCTGGTCCAGTTACATTAAGTGACATTTTTCTAACACCTTCAGAATGCATGTTTAAAGATAGAGATTTAATATTTAATACAATGTCAGTTACATCTTCTCTAACGCCATCAATTGAAGAAAATTCATGCAAAACATTTTCAACTTTAATTGCTGTAACTGCTGTTCCTTGCAATGACGACAATAAAACTCTTCTTAGCGCGTTACCTAATGTTAAGCCAAAGCCTCTTTCAAGTGGTTCGGCTGTTAATGTAGCTTGGAAACTTGAAGTATCTGATGGCACTAGGGATAGTTTTGATGGTTTGATTAGTGCCTGCCAATTATTTATGATGCTCATAATGTATTCCTTATATTATTAAATAGTTATACTCTTCTCTTTTTTGGGGGTCGACATCCATTATGTGGGATAGGTGTAGTGTCCTTAATAGATGTTATATAAAATCCAACAGCTTGTAATGCGCGAAGAGCTGATTCTCTTCCACCACCAGGGCCTTTTACAAATACTTGTAAATTTTTTAATCCGAATTCTTTAGCTTTATTACCCGCATCTTCAGCAGCCATTTGTGCAGCATAAGGAGTTGACTTTCTTGAGCCTTTAAAGCCTTTTACACCAGCTGATGACCATGCAACACTATTGCCTTGCTCATCGGTAATAGTTACCATGGTGTTGTTAAAGGTTGCACTTATATATGCCATTCCTGAAACTATGTTTTTTTTAGTTTTTTTCTTTTTAACAACTTTTTTATCAGCCATATTACTTAGTTACCTTTTTCTTTCCAGCAATTGCAATAGCTTTACCTTTTTTAGTTCTTGCGTTTGTATGAGTTCTTTGACCACGGCAAGGTAAGTTTTTTCTGTGTCTTACACCTCTATATGCACCTAAGTCTTTTAATCTTTTGATATTTGCAGATATTTCTCTTCTTAAATCACCTTCAACTGTAAAATCTGCAGAAATAACATCAGTTATTTTTTTTATATCTACTTCAGATAAATCTTGAACTCTAATATTTTCATCAACATCTGCCTGCTTACATATATCAACCGAATATTTTCTACCCACTCCATATACGTAGGTAAGAGCAATGCCTAATTTTTTTTGACTTGGAATGTTTACACCAGCTATACGAGCCACAGATAGATCCTTTGATTATGGTTATTGAGAGATTGGCGGATTATATGATTATTAGTCAAATGGTCAAGCATATTAAATGGCCTCCATTATCATGTTAATATCTTGATTTACTTGAATAATTTCCTTAGTGCCATCAACTTTTTCTAATAATTTTAGCTTTGAGTAATAATCTATTAATGGTTGTGTTTGTGTAAAGTAAACATCTAGTCTTGACTTGAGTACATCTTCATTATCATCTTTTCTGCCTTCTTCTTCTTTTCTCTTTATAATACGATTTAATAGTATTGATTGATCAACATCTAGTAATATAACCTTATTAATACTTACACTAATATCATTAAGTATTGTATCTAACATATCTGCCTGCTCAGCTGATCTAGGAAACCCATCAAATAAAAATCCTTGGTATTTTGATAAATTTTCATTAATAAACTTTTTGATGATTTCTAAAATAATATTATTAGAGACAAGCTCACCCTTATCCATAATACTCTTAGCTTGTTTTCCAAGATCTGTTTGCTCTGTAACTTCATTTCTTAAAATGTCACCTGTAGATAAGTGACATAAATTAAATTTGTCACATAAAGATTTAGCTTGTGTTCCTTTGCCCGCTCCTGGAGGTCCAAGTAAAATTAAATTCACTTTCTTCTTCCTCTAATTCTTGATTTTTTTATTAAACCTTCATACTGATATGCAAATAAATGGCTCTGTATTTGTCCTACTGTGTCCATTCCAACAACAACTACAATTAAAAGTGAAGTGCCACCTAAATAGAATGGAATAGAATATTGTGCTATTAAAATTTCAGGAAGAATACAAACAAATGCTAAATATAATGCTCCAATAGTTGTAATTCTTGATAATACAAAGTCAATATATTCAGCTGTCTTTTCACCAGGTCTAATTCCAGGTATAAATCCACCATTTCTTTTTAGATTATCAGCTGTTTCAGTTGGATTAAAAACAATAGAAGTATAGAAAAATGCAAAAAATATAATGGCTGATGCATACAAAACCATGTATAGAGGTTGACCTCTTCCAAGTAGGGCTGCTATGTCACTGAACCATGATTGATCAGTAGACAAATTAAAATTAGCAATCGTAATTGGTAGCAAAAGAATAGATGAAGCAAAAATAGCGGGTATAACACCAGCGGTGTTTAGTTTTAATGGTAAATGAGATGTATCGCCACCCATCATTTTATTTCCCATTTGCCTTTTTGGATATTGCACCAGAAGCCTACGCTGTGCTCTTTCCATAAAAATAATAAAAATAACTACAGCGATTACCATGGCAAATAAAAGTAGCAGAGTAACTGTAGATATTGTGCCTTGTCGCCCTAGTGTAAGGGTATTAATTAATGCACTTGGGATTTCTGCAACAATACCTGAAAAAATAATTAATGAAATACCATTACCAATACCTCTACTGGTAACTTGCTCTCCAAGCCACATTAGGAATACTGTTCCTCCAACAAGAGTAATAGTAGTAGATATTCTAAAAAATAGTCCTGGGTCTGTAACAATTTGTCCAGCAGACTCTAAACCTACCGAAATTCCATAGCCCTGTAAGATTGCCAGTATTACTGTTCCATAACGAGTATATTGAGTGATTTTTTTTCTTCCTGGTTCACCTTCTTTTTTCAAATTAGCAAGAGTTGGTGATACACTTGTCATTAGTTGTATAATAATAGAAGAAGAAATATATGGCATTATTCCTAGAGCAAAAATTGCCATACGGCTGATTGCTCCACCAGCAAATACATCGAACATGCCAAGAATACCACTTTGATTTGTTTCAACTAACAAGGCAAGTTGATCAATATCTATCCCTGGAAGAGGAATATAGGTTCCAAATCGATAAACAATAAGAATACCTAATGTAAACCAAATACGGTTTTTAAGTTCCGTAGCTTTACGAAACATTCCAAAGTTAAAATTTGAAGCTAATTGTTCTGCTGCAGAAGCCATATAATTTTTAATTAATAGTTATACTATTGCCAGTCTTATTGGCCTTCTCTTGAGCGGATTTTGAAATCTTACCACACTCAATAGAATTCTTTGATGACATTTCGCCACGTCCTAGTACTTTTAGTTTTAGGTTATTTTTTTTCTTAATAATTGATAATTTTTTTAATAACTCAATATTAATAACTTGATCTTCAGTTATTTTATTTTTTTCTATGATCTTTTGAATATCTTCTAAATTTAGCTCTATATAATCTGTACGTCCAATATTTGTGAAACCAAATTTTGGCAGCCTTCTAAATAGTGGCATTTGGCCACCTTCAAATCCATTTACTGCTACTCCTGATCTAGCTTTCTGACCTTTATGTCCACTTCCTGATGTCTTGCCTTTACCAGAACCAATCCCTCTTCCAATTCTTTTGCTATTAAAAGTATGGCCTTTAGGTTTTTTTAGCTCATTTAATTTCATAATACTAAACTCTTTCAGTTTTTACTAAATGTTGAACTTTTTTAATCATTCCAAGTACCTCGGGTGTTTCCACTAATATAGAGGTGCTTTGCATTTTCTTTAAACCAAGCCCTTTTAAAGTACCTATAATTTTTTGGACAGAACCGATTGAACTCTTTACTAATGTAATCTTAATTTTTTGACTCATTTTTAATCTCTAACTGAATTAATCTCAGCAACTTTTTTACTTCTACGTGCCGCTACCATTTTAGGTGATTTTTGTTGTTTAAGGCCATTAACTGCTGCTCTTATAATATTATATGGATTAGCACTTCCAATGGATTTTGTAACAATATCTTTAATACCTAGTAACTCAAATACAGCTCTTACTGATCCACCTGCAATAATCCCAGTACCAGATGGTGCTGATCTCATTACAACTTTACTTGCGCCATGATTACCAACAATATCATGATGTAACGTTCTACCTTCACGTAATGGAATCTTAATCATACTTTTTCTCGCTGAATCATTTGCTTTCTTGATTGCCTCAGGAACCTCTTTGGCTTTTCCATGTCCAAATCCAACCCTTCCAGATTCGTCACCTGCTACTACGAGTGCTGCAAAACCAAATCTTCTACCACCTTTAACAACTTTAGTTACTCTATTGATAGCAACTAATTTATCTTTAATATCATCTTTAGGGGCTTTATTATCTCGATTATCTCGCATATTTATTCCTTAAATTGTTAATCCTGCAGATCTTGCTTCATCTGCTAATGATTTAATTACTCCATGATAAATGTTTGGACCTCTATCCAAATATACTTTATCAACACCTTTTTCTTTTGCTAACTTAGCTATCGTTGCACCTAATGTTTTTGCCGACTCCATATTGCAACCATTTTTTTTCTTGCTAATTGCTAATGAAGATGCACTACAGATTGTTTTGCTAGCATTATCATCGATGACTTGTACATAAAGATTTTTAGCTGACTTAAAAACAGACAATCTTAATCTGTCTTTATTTCTTTTCTTTAGAGTATATCTAACTCTACTAGATCTTTTTTGCTTTAATGAAGTTGACATTATTTTTTCTTACCTTCTTTTCTAACTATATGCTCATCAGAGTATTTTATACCTTTACCCTTATAAGGCTCTGGACCTCTAAAACTTCTTATTTCGGATGCTACTTGACCAACTAATTGTTTGCTGGCCCCAGATATCTCAATGTTATTTTGTTTATCTACTTTTATCTCAAGTTCTTGAGGAATTGGATATGAAATTGGGTGACTAAAACCAAGAAGCAATTCAAGATTTGTACCTTTAACTGCTGCTCTATAACCCACACCGTTCATTTCAAGTTTTTTAGTAAAACCCTCACCAACACCTATAACAATGTTGTTAACAAGATTTCTTTGTAAACCCCAGAATGCTAGAGATTGTCTGTCTTTCTGTCTTGGAACACAGACAATTTCTTTATCGTTTATATTTACATCAATACCTTCATTAATCATTGTTGAGAGCTTACCTTTTGGCCCCTCTGCAATTACTGAGCCGTTTTCAATAACAACTTTAACGTTATCTGGTACAGTTATAATTTTCGATCCTACTCTAGACATTAATATAATCCTTAAAATACCTTACAAATTATTTCGCCACCCAGCTTTTGGTCTCTTGCTTCAGTGTCAGACATTACTCCTCTAGACGTTGAAACAATAGAAATTCCCAAGCCATTGTGAACAAAAGGGATGCTTTTAACTCCTGAATATACTCTTCTTCCAGGTTTTGATATTCTAGTGATGTTCGATATTACTGGACCGTTACTGTCATATTTTAACTCTATATCTAATTCATTTTTACCAGAGGCGTGCTGTGTCATTGCATATCCTCTTATATAACCCTCTTTGGCTAAAACCTCTAATATACCAGCTCTCAACTTGGAAGCTGGGGAGGTAACAACTTTTTTGTTTCTCATTTGAGCATTTCTTATTCTACTAAATAAATCTGCTAATGGATCTTGTAATGACATTCTATAAAACCTTTCTACCAACTCGCCTTTGTCATACCAGGTATTTGGCCATGTGAGGCCATTTCCCTTAATGCAATTCTAGACATTTTAACTCTACTGTGAAAACCACGAGGTCTTCCCGTAACTTCACATCTATTTCTAACTCTACTTTGTGCACCATTTCTTCTCATTTTTGCTAATTTTAATTGTGCCTGAAATCTTTCATCTATTGGTGTTTGCTTATTCATGATAACCGCTTTTAGAGCTTTTCTTTTAGCTAGATCTAGATTTGACAATCTAATTCTAGTCTTATTTTTTTCGATCATGCTTTTTTTAGCCATAATTATTATCCTAGTTGGTTTGATTCCTTTATTGGAAAATTAAGAGACTGAAGAAGGCTTAAAGCTTCATCATCATTGCTAGCAGAGGTACATACTACAATATCGAGACCTCTAATTTTGTCTAATTTATCGACGTTTATTTCAGGAAAAACAGTGCATTCTTTTATTCCAAGTGCATAGTTTCCTTGTCCATCAAAACTATTTTTTTTCAGTCCTCTAAAGTCACGAATTCTAGGTAATGCAATAGTTACCAATCTATCAATAAATTCATACATAGTATTTCCTCTAAGTGTCACTTTAACACCTAAAGGCATTCCAGTTCTTGTCTTGTAAGTTGCAATAGATTTTTTTGCTGTTGTAGTAATTGGCAGTTGTCCAGTGATAACAGCTAGATCATCTTTTGCAGATTGAATTACTTTTGAATCTTGTGCTGCCTCACCTAGTCCCATATTAAGTACAACTTTAGTTAAACGAGGGACTTGTAAATTGTTTTTAAATCCAAGTTTCTCCTTTAATTGTTGAGTAATTTGAGAAACATACATTTCTTTCAATCTAGGCATATTAGTATTAGGCATCTATTTGATCTCCTGACAATGCAGATATACGTACTTTTTTCTTATCTTCGAGAATCTTAGTTCTTACTCTAGTTGGCTTATTATCTTTTTTATCTATAAGCATTAAATTATCTAATTTAATTGGCATTTCCTTATTCAAAATGCCACCTTCATTTTTTTGATCTTGTTTTTGGTGTTTTTTTGCAACATTAACACCTTTAACGATTGCAGATGTTCCTAACATTCTTAAAACTTCACCAGTTTTTCCAATATCTTTTCCACAATTCACAAAGACCATGTCTCCCTTTTTAATTCTTGCAGCCACTATAAAACCTCCGGTGCTAATGAAATAATTTTCATTTGTTTTTTAGCTCTTAATTCTCTGCATACTGGACCAAATATACGAGTACCAACTGGTTCACCTTGAGCATTAATTAAAACAGCTGCATTTGAATCAAACTTAATAGTACTACCATCGTTTCTTAAAAGTTCTTTTGCTGTTCTAACTATAACTGCCTTATGAACAGTTCCTTTTTTTACTTTTCCCCTAGGTATTGCTTCTTTAACAGTCACAACAATTATGTCTCCAACGGATGCATATCTTCTTTTAGAGCCACCAAGCACCTTTATACAAAGAACCTCTTTGGCACCTGAATTGTCTGCAACACTCAATCTTGATTCTGGTTGTATCATTACTTAACTACCGTCCATCTTTTCATTTTTGAAATAGGTTTAGATTCCATAATTTTTATTTTATCACCAGCATTAAACTCATTGTTCTCATCATGAGCACTATATTTTTTTGATCTTTTAATAACTTTCCCTAAAAGAGGGTGTTTAAATTTTCTCTCAACTAAAACAGTTACTGTTTTATCTTGCTTATCACTCACTACCGTGCCCTGAAGGATTTTTTTTGGCATATTATTTACTCTCAGACCTTTCATTTAATACTGTTTTCATTCTAGCTATTAATTTACGTACTTTATTAATTCTTGAAGTATTTTCTAACTGACCTGATGATTTTTGAAATCTAAGGTTTAATGACTCCTTATAAAGATTCTCCATCTCGCTAGAAATTTGATCTATAGTTTTTTTTCTAATTTCTTCAGTTTTCATAAAAATCTATTTAATTAATTGTTCTACTACTTTTGTTTTAACAGGCAACTTAGCAGCAGCTCTACTAAATGCTGCTTTAGCAATTTCATGTGATACACCGTCTACTTCAAACATAATTTTTCCAGGCTTTACTCTTACTACCCAATATTCAGGGGAACCTTTACCTTTACCCATTCTTACCTCAGTTGGTTTTTTTGAAACAGGTATATCTGGAAATATTCTCACCCATACACGACCAGCTCTCTTCATATATCGCGTCATAGCAACACGTGCGGCCTCTATTTGTCTTGCAGTAATTCTTTCTGCTTGAAGAGACTTAAGTCCAAATGTTCCAAAGTTTAATGTTGTGGCAGAAGTAGCCACTCCTTTAACTCGGCCTTTGTGTGCTTTTCTAAATTTTGTTTTCTTTGGTTGTAACATTTTTTACCCTAAACTATTTGGAGATTTTTCATGAGGAACATTCTCATCAATATCACCTTTATAAATCCATACTTTGATTCCACAAGCACCATATGTGGTTGCCGCTGTTGACTCTGCATAATCTACATTTGCTCTAAATGTATGAAGTGGAACTCGACCTTCACGATACCATTCAGTTCTTGCAATTTCAGTTCCACCAAGCCTACCGCCACAGTTTACTCTAATACCTTCAGCACCCAATCTCATAGCTGATTGAACTGATCTCTTCATTGCCCGTCTAAAAGATACTCTTCGTTCTAATTGTTCCGCAATATTATCTGCTATCAATTGCGCTTCAACTTCGGGTTTTCTAATTTCAACTAAATTAATCGACACATCTTGACCAGTAAAAGAAGATATTTTCTTTTTAAGTTTTTCAATATCACTACCTTTTTTACCGATAATTAGACCTGGTCTAGCAGTAAAGATTGTAATTTGAGCTTTTTTAGCTGGTCTTTCAATTTCAATTTTAGCAACACCACACTTCTTTAAGCTAGTATTTAAAAAATTTCTAATTTTAATATCT
>Ga0257110_1001152_pt1 | contig 12487 bp, 8 predicted proteins | sample LP_taG_7_FD_190184 | JGI IMG/M metagenome (GOLD analysis project Ga0257110, IMG submission 190184) | Marine microbial communities from Northeast Subartic Pacific Ocean, Canada - LP_J_2015_P26_10m | ecosystem: Environmental > Aquatic > Marine > Oceanic | place: Canada: Northeast Subartic Pacific... | reverse complement strand
TTTAGAATTATTTTACTTTATTTGCTTGATACCTTTCACAAAATACAGAAAAAACTTTTCAATTTTTTTAATAATATTCTCTTTTATCCTAACCCAACAACTACTATTATGCTGTGATTCTGCGGGGGAAAAATATTTTCCCCCCAACCCCCTTTTTAGTTTAGGAATTAATTTGTATACTCTATATATAATGACAACATACACAGCTTCCGCTAATCAAAATGGTATAACACTAACTAGAACTGGGCTCGCCGCACCAAGGACTCTAGCATGGACAAATTTTCAAGATCAGATGACCTCCCTCCCCCTTGCCAGCGAGCAGGCGTTCAGGGAATCACAAACATTATTTAATTATTTTGATAGTATTAAAGATGGAACATCCGGACAACTGCAAAATTCTTTAGGTATATATTTGCCGGTCTCAGCAAATGCTAATGGTGTGGCGTTACCGCCCAAGACCTCTCCCGCGAACAATTGGAATCCTACTGGCTCTAATATAAAAAATATGAGAAATGAATTCACACACAAGTACGTAGCTAACATAAAACCGGAAAGTTGGTTAAAACTTAAAAATAGTGATAATCGCCTCGATCCTAAGAAACAATATGGTTTTCATTTTTGGGATGCTGGCATGACTGCAGATCGTATATTAAAGAGTGGCGGAGGAGGACCTAGTATACAATTAGCGTCTATTGGAACACTTATAGACCCCGCATCTGGAAAAACCGAAGGAAAAATTTCGGCCGACGTAGTTGCAGGTACCAAACAACTCTTTCCTAGAGCAGGGAATTCGATTGCCTTTGACTGGCGTTTCATGAATGCAATAGGCTTCAGTGGTGATTCGAAGATTAGAGCGGTTTCTCAAACAGTGAGTGGAGGAGGCGCGGTTCCATTTCAATATACAATGAATGTGGGATGTACTAATTCGGCATGTAGCGGTACCAATAATTGTGTCATTACAAATACAGGTGAGGGAGGAGAACTGCTATCTCGTTATACAATTGGAAATAACGCGAAAAAGTCATTTATTGCGCAATTAGGTAGTAGCGCGCCGGACACGAGAGAAAAAGTTAAGTACATTGTTTTAAAGGAATGGGGTGACAAAATGCAAGTAATGTGTCACTTAATGAACTATTATCTAGGTCCTAACGGACAACATACGACACTATTGACAAACGATTTTCCCGTTTTTTGTTTATGTATAAATTTCCAACTTCCTTGTATATTTACAGGACAGACAGAAAAAAAAGTTAACGGGATTTATAAACCTATTCTACCTGATTTTAAAGAGAGGACTGCGCCCGCGGGTGAAGACATGACAAAAAAAGCGTATGGGATTTTGGAATTTGTTCCCGGTGATCCAGTTAATACATTATTCAGAAACATACTTCAAATGAGAGATAATATATATGGGGAAAATGATTTGTTTTTACAAGGTGTCACCCAGATTCGAAGCGGAATGAGGCGAATTAAACTAGGAGGCAGTGATGTCATATTGAGCGACGAGTATTGGAGAATCATGATTGATGACATAACAGAAATTAATAGAAGAAACGAGGCAACGTTCGGCCGCGCCGCAAGCATGCCACAAACCTTCACGGACAGATGGTGGGACGGTGGAGTTTGTCCTGAATTAGGTACAAATCAGATATTCATAGACGCTTGGGGAATGCCATTTGATAGTGCGGTGGAACAACAAGCTAGGAATATAGCATTGGGTGTTTCGATAGATATATTTATTAAAGACATGAAAAATAGAGCTTATATTAAAAGAGTTGTAAAAAATGTAAAATATACAGCAAACGGGGGAAGACACAGAGGGACGAATTCACTTAAACTCATGCGATTCAAAACTTATACGGGACCCAAGTCATCACAAGGTGGATACACCTTTGGATTTTCACAAAATACTCCACTTGTTGTAGGTCGGAATTTTAGTGAATGGGCACTACAATACAGGACAAGACAAGGTGGCGGGGCCAAAATGAAAGGGGGTATGAATGGAGCTAGCACAGGGGAGACGAAGCAACCTGTGCTAGCTCCAGTGTGGACGTTTTTCCCTGGAGATTTTCAGGGCCCAGTATGGTATTATGAAGGTGAAGATGATGAAACCACCCCCAATCTGGACCAAAAGAACCTTACAAAAGAACTTTTTGATAATTTGATTCTTCCCCTATATAAGGGGTCAGACAGTTGGGGGAAGGCCACAGTAATAGACGAATATAACGGAATCGTGGCAACAATATATAGTCAATATTGTTATGAATCTTGGATTGATGGACAAGCGACAACAGTATTCACCAACCACAATACAACAATCCGTAATCTTTTAACTAGTTGTGAGTTACATCTTAGTTTAATTAGTGCGTTTCGTTTAATTTTAAATAATTCGATGAGACAGAGTAAGTCTGTTCCAAGAATGGCGCCTCTCCGCTATCAGAGACAGGGGAGGGGGGAAGAGAGGGGGATATCACAAGAGATTCATTCGACGTTGAAAACGATGAGGAGGATGAAGGCGGCACGGATGAAGAAGCGAGGACAAGCGGTGAGTGGGCGTCGCGGTGTGGGACACGGAGGAAAGAAAAAAACAAGAAAAAAGAAAAGAAGAAAAAGAAAGAAAACTAGGAGAAGAAGAAGAAAGAAACACAAAAGAAAAACCAGAAGGAAACGATAAGCTATTTAATTTAAAACTTAAAAATTAAATAACTACTGACTTTGAACCATCATCATTTATTTCTACCTCCATAGAAGAACCAGCAGAAATAATTATATTTTCCATCTCCACTCTTTCCTCTTCCGACGAATCTGAAAACTTACGATGTATCATGTCACGCAGCTCTTCCATATATAAATCATTGATTGTTTCATTATATTCGATACCGTGTTCAACATACATTTTAAACAAATCGTTTAATTTTTCCAAATCTTCATCATCCATATTTGGCTTGTTTAACATAACTGTTTTCTTTAAATCTGAATATAATCTATTATTTTGAATTGTTTGCCAACATCTTTCTTTTTCCATAACTTGAATTTGTGACCGTAATCTATCTAATTTTACTGAAACATTTTTGTCTTTTATATTATCTATTTTCTCATTTAATACTCCTAATTTACTTTGTTTCTTTTTAAAATAATTTGTAAAAATTTCTTTTTCTACTTGATTTTCCAGATGAATACCATAATCTTCTGCCATCTCCAGATCTCCCCAATCACGCATTCGTCGTATGTTTTTCTTTGAACAACATCGACAGTAAAAAGGAGTGTCTTCGTCAGTAAACTTTTCTAAGATAAATTCCCTAGCATGATTTTTCAAAGACTTAAATGTTAATGTTACAAAATAAACAAAGAAATACAAACAAAGCAAACCATTACATAAAATTAAAACGACTATCAAAACATCCTCAAAAAATCCCAAATTATAACCCGAATCTACTGTCCCAAAAAACAAACCAGTACTCAAAGTCATAACCAAAGAAAGTAAACTGACGCTCTCTAATTTATTACATATCATACCATAACTTGTGATTGTGTCATATGGTCTTAAAAAAACATGAATAAAAAATGATATTTGAATTAATAAACTTGCTCCTATAATTTGATAACGCGGATGATTGCGAAGAAATACAGAAAGTAAAATCAATCCAGCTTTTTTCCCCATAATAATAAACTCATAGTACCATCGTTTTTCTCTATAACCTAAAAATAGAAATGATAAAGGAGTGGAACCATCATACCTATTCTGCATGTCGAACAAACGAAAACGATATTTGTAAAGTAATCTAAACCCTAATAATGGGATACCTATGCCATACAAAATTAAACCTAAATAGCCAACAATTAAATAATTTAAATGTTTGGAATCATAACATTCAATAGAAACATCTTTTACCAAATAATACTTCTCTCCAATTTTCTCACAATTCATTATTTCAAGAGTCTTTTCTACTATAGTTGGCCAACTCAAAAATGTTCCTACAACTACAGCGGTTTTTTCCCAAGCAGTAAAAAACTCCATACAAGTTGGCGATTTTTTAAGATAATCTTCTTGTTGGACAACCGACATCCTTCTTAGATTTTTCTTTTTACGTTTACAATAACAAAGCGAAACTATAAAAATAACTATTGTTGAAACAAAAATATAAACTAAAGGTAACGCCAAATAAACAATGAATTTATCATAGTAACCCCATTGTAAAACACAGTCGCTAGAATAAAAGCTAACTCTGGGTGATGAAAATTCTTTCGCTCTTTCAAACAAATAACGAATTAAAGCCGGCCAGTTTATTTGAAATGAACTAGCCAAAGAGAAAACTTGGGCATAATTCATAAAAATTTTAACAACACCGTTAACTTCTTCTTTTTTGTTATTAGCAGGATTTGCTGTTTTAATTAAAAATATAATAATAAAAATACAAATAATAGGTATCAAAATAGTCAGACTCATAGTACGGCTCACATTTTCTGGACATTTCAAACAAACACCATCGTCTTTGGACCATCCTTTTTCACACACATCACAAATTGGACCCGAGTGTCCAGGCTGACATAAATCATTTGTATTATTTACAACTTCTCCACCTTTACAGGCAAAATAATTTTTACACTTATAAACCTCTAATGTATTTATATTTTCTCTCCAATAATGTTGTTTAAGAACCATTGTTTGTATAGTTGAGCCTTTCGGACAGTTAAATTTATCAGGACAAGTTTTACAATCTAAATTTTCAAGACCATCATTATAAGTTCCAGAGATACAAAAACACTTGGTTTTTTCTATATTTTCCTCTGAATTTTCTGGACATTTACTACAAGCTAAGCTTGCTGGTTCACTAGATATTTGACCATCAGGACAAATTTTACATTTTGAAGAACCCATTAATTCTGAATATTTACCAACGGCACATAACATACATTCAGAAGCTCCACTTAATGACATACTACCTGTTGAACAGGGTTTACATTCATTGATACTTGGTGAGCCGTTATTCATATTGTATTGACCAGCGTCACAATTTATACACGTATCGTGACTTATAGCCCCACGAGTTTCGCTATATTTACCCATTTCACAATTGAGGCATTCATCCGGAGATTTTAATGAAACTATATTGCTATATTTTCCCTCAGGGCAATCAATACAACTATCTACTTGATAGCCGCCTTTATAATCAATAAATTTACCAGCAGGACAACTATTACATTGTACAGGTAGATTATCGATTAAAAAAGCATATTTACCTTCTAAACAAAAGGAACACTCTTCAGACCTAGAATCAGAAAATTTTCCAGATGAACAAATTTCACACTCTATTCCCATGTCGAAAGACCTATATTTACCTGAAATACAAGGTAAACAATCTAATAAAGAAGTAGCTGCCAGATTTAAATTAGATGTGCCTGGTGGACATCTTAAACATTCTTCGTAATTAGTTATTGCTGTAACATTGGAATATCTACCTCTATCACAAGAAAGACAACTTTCCAACAAATATAAACCAGGCGAATTACCAAATTTTCCCAGAGGACAATCAACGCAATTAATTCTATATTCATCTGAAACTTTTCCAATTGGGCAAATTGTACACTGTTCTTGGGCTTTGGTCGCGACAAAACCATCATCACAATCCAGACACTGTGAAATAGACATACTATATTTTCCTTGTGGACAGGAGACGCAAGAGGTATTTTTAATAGCACCACTAACAATCCCAATATAGCCCTTCTGGCATTCTTTGCATTCGACCTCATTAATAATTCCTGTTTCATCATTATACTTTCCAATTGGGCAATTATCGCATTGGTTTTCAGACTTCAATCCAATCGTAAAACTATATTTACCTTTTGGGCAATCTTCGCATGTAATTTTTTCATTTGACCATTTCCCTACTGGACAAAATTCACACGTTTCACTTCCTGATTCACTAATTTTTCCTCCAGGACAATCTAAACAATTTTCTCTACTAGGAGATCCTTGTGTGATAGAATATGTACCATTTTTACATTTTTTACAATTACTGGAAGAGTATTTATCGCTATAGAATCCATTTGGACAATCTACACAGTTGATAGAATGAACTCCGTTTGTAAATTTACCAGGTGTGCATTCATTACAAACAGTACTTTCAATAATATTAGATGATAACCCAGCAACACAATTATCACAAGTACCACCTACGGCATCTGAAAAAGTCCCCGCTTCGCATGGAGAACAAATACTGCCATCAACGCCTCTACCAATAGCACAACCATTTAAGTTTACCATCGCTATTTTCTTATTATACGCCATATTGTTAGTGCTTAAAATAAGTATACCGCGATCTAATAGTAGCGTGGTTATATTTAAATGATTAAACCATTGAACGTAAGAATAATCAGTATTTGTTTGTATTGTTTCTTTAAAAAATATTTGGGTGTCGTAATTTATGGACATATCCTTTTGATTTATACTTACAATACCATTATTTCCCCAATTATTAGATATAGTTGCATAAATAAACCCTGTTTGAGAATCAATATTAATGTTTGTAATCCGACCCCATTCGGTAGGAAATTTTAAAAAATCGATATTACAACCTTCGCTTATTTTTAATTTATTAAAATTCATATCATATTGATATAATTCGCTTGATAACATTCCTGTCACAAAATAAATCTTTTGTGAATATGCGTCATATTTCATATCACTCACATAATTAATTCCATCCAATGTTACTAAGTTGCTATTATTTCCGTCTACTGGTTTGCTATAATTAATTATCATTAACTGTGCGTCGCTATATCCTGTATCTTCTAAAAAATAAATAAGGGTTTTATTTTCATCAACGAAACTATGTTTAATATCGCGAATATTTGTTTCATAAGAATAATCGTTTCCATTCATTGAAGCCATTTCATTATCTGTTTTCAAATACTTTTTTTGAAAACATTCTTCAAGGAAAACATTTGTTTCGTTCATCCCAAACTTTAATACACCTGTATATGTTGTTCCAAATCCCATCCATAAATTATCATTTATTAAGTTGAACGTTGTAGGATGATTAATGTACTTATATTTACTATAATCATATATGGAAAAGGCTGGAATCCCATCACTATTTTTTAGAATTGTTCTATCATGAAAAGAAAAATCAGTTAAATTAATTCTAACAATAGAACTATCATAATTATCTGTAGTAGGACAATTATGTATGTTACGAGAAACAAAATAAAGTAAATTATATTTTTTATGAATTCCGCAATACTTAATATTATCACTACCTTTTCCTGCCACAGCATTGGGGTATTCCGAGGTTTTGTCACCCAATAATAAATTATTGGTGAAGTTCTTGACACCCAGATCATATTCTAAAATTTCTACATATTTTTTACTTTGTTGACAGTATCGTTGATCATATGTATATCTACCTGGAAAAGTTGAAGACACAAAATATAATTTATCATCATGTATAACTGAACAGCCAACGCCTTTATATGGATAAATTTTTTCACCGGTATAACTGTCTTCTGGTATATCAACAAATGTAAATGAACTTAATTTTCTATCTAAGTAAGATAAAGATTGTACTGAGGAAAACAGCAAAAATAACCAAAAAAAACACCTCATACTAAAGAATATGTATAATAAAATATAATTTATTATTCTTAAATTGTAGATAAATTGAAATGATTTTTAAAACTTATAAATTAGTTATAAAACAAATGCCATAATATGAACAATCTTCTATGTTTAAACTGTTGTAAAAATAGTTCGACTTGTTGTATATGTTCACAACAAACTAGGAAAGGATTCAATTGTAAAATATGTAATGAAGGTTTTGTTTGTAGAAAATGTATGCCTCAGTTATGCGAATCTGGATTATGTAACAAATGTCCTGTCTGTAGACAAATAAATTGGAGGAATTGTAATGTTAACCAAACTATTATTATACCAATTAAACAAGAAGAAGTTGTGATATTACAAACCGAAACAGATATTAAAAATAAGGAAAAATGTATAATTTCACCATGTAATGAAATTATGCATAAATTACGAGTTATATGTTGTATTATATTTATATCCTACATAATAGGTGTGTTTACGATAAGTGATTATATGAGTGTTCGTCATATGTATTGGCCTTTAGGTTATCATATATTGGCATTATTAATAGGATTTTGTGAATTTTGTATTATAAGTTATTGTTGTTATCGTTCGTTATGCTCACAGCGAACGTATGATAATTAAATTAATTTAATTTTAGCACAGTTAAGTCTTGGCCCAGCATTGCCAGTTTTTAATGATTCCGGGTCTTTTCCTTTTCCCAGATCATCTTTTAAATCATGAACAATTATACTTCTATTTCCGATATAATATTTACTATTTTTTCGTAAACTTAATCTATTATCCTTAAATGAACCTTTGGCTATTTTCTTTTTCGATAGAATGTTACCTAAATCTCCCGCATGTCTTTTATGACTAATTCTTGAACCATGTGTAAATTTATCTGGATTAAAATGAGACCCTGCTTTCTTACAGTCACCTTTAAAATTTCCTATTTGATGGACATGAAAACCATGTTTGCCGTCTCTCATACCTTTAATATCATATTCGATTTTCAACTTATGTTTTAGTTGTGTAAAAACAACACGTCCGGAAACTTTATTTTTCCTTTTCATTATAGCAATGGCTTTTAATCTGTATTTCCTTGTTTTTCGTTTTCTTCTCTTCACTTTTCTAGTAATTGTCATATATATATATTATAAATATAATATCTATATAGTAAGTATGATAGTAGGGAGGGGAATAAGTTTAAAAGTTGTTTTTCTGGGGGATACATCGGTTGGAAAATCCTGTTTAGCGGTTCGTTTTATAAAAAATGAATTTTTTGAATTTCAAGAGCCAACAATAGGTGCTGCTTTTTTAGGAAAAACCATAAACGTAAATGATAAAAGATACAAGTTTGAAATATGGGATACAGCTGGACAAGAAAGATATAGGAGTCTGGCTCCAATGTATTATCGTGGAGCAAAAGCTGCGGTAATTGTATATGATATAACAGACGAGGATACTTTTAAAGGCGCTAAAACTTGGGTATCAGAAATTCAAAAAAAAAGTGAGAATTGTTTAATTTTGCTCGTAGGAAATAAAGTAGATTTAACGATGAATAGAAAAGTAGATATTCATATGATAAAAGATTACGTAGAAATTAATAATATTATTTACATTGAGTCGTCCGCGAAAACAGGTTTAAATGTTGATAAGATTTTTACGACGATAGCTGAGAATATACCGGAAGATAATGAACAAGTAGCAATCAATGAAGTTTTGAATATTGAAAACAAAGAACAACAGGCGAGATATACGCAATATAACTGTTGTTAATAATTTAATACAATTTATTATTTAAAATAATAAGTTGTACAATATGTAATGAATGTTGTAGTGGCGGAAAAACAAAGAGAAATTTGTCGTGAATTAAAAAATTTAGTAGCGAAAATAGAAGATGGTATTAAAGAAGAAGAAGATAGAATTAGATTAGAGACAATACAAATAGAGCGACCTGCCGCAGGAATAAGAACGGTACGCCCAAACAGTGCGCATAACCGTTGGATTGGTGGCTTGCGAACTAGTGGCTGGATCCGCAACCACAACTACTAGTTGCGCAACAATCCCCAGATGCGCCTTTATTATTCATTCTCTCCAAATAAGCCTCCCATACCTCCGCAAAAGTAGGGATGTTCTTTACGCCCATCTGTTTCATCAAAACGGTTCTGGTTATGTGTTCTCGAATCAACGCGCGCTTCTCGGCCAACAGCAACGCATCGTTACCGCTGGGGTCCTTGAAAAGAGAATGTTTACTGTTACGACTGTTTTTAAGCTTCAACTTCAAAGCGGCTCGCCTTTCCTGCTTGCTGATATTACGCGAAGCTTCCAGTTGCATCATAAGAGGACTGATTTTGGTGGTGGAAATGGTCTTGGTGGACATGGTTTGTTTTGATAGCGTGGAATAACTATTTAAAATACTAAATTAATGAGTTCAATTTTTTTAATAATTTAGTCAACGTATAGAAATGAATAAATTAAGAGCAGACATATTTAAAAAGTGGTGTCAAACAATTCCAAGACCATCTGTCTTTATTTTTGATTTAGATTTAACTATATGGGATTGTACCATAGAAGAAGATGATTTTGTAAATAATAATAATATCCAGAATTACGTGCCACCAGAAAGACATTATATGCTAACTCATTTACAGGATTTAGGTCATGAATTAAACATAGGTTCACGCAGTACAGAACCGGGGGAATGTCAAAAACATTTGAAAAAACTATTCCCAAATATTAAATTTAATGATAAGCAGATTTATCCTACGCCTACTTTTAAGAGAAAGCATGTAGATGCTATATTTAAAGACCGCGAAGTAGAAAATTTTTATTTTTTCGATGATGAATTACATATTTTACAAGATTTAGAAAAAGGTTATCCAGGAAAAGCAAATATTTTTCATACGCCAAAAGGTTTGTTTTATGAAACTTTTGAATAAAAAATTGAAAAAAATTTACTTAGCAAATACATTTCAAGAAATATATAGGATATGTCAATAGAACAGAACCTTAAGATGAGCAAAACGAAAATATTTGATATTAATGGCGGTTCCCTATTAAAAGCTATGGCAAGTGAAAGGATGTCCTTAACCTGTGCTCCTGGCGGGGAAAATCATGCGGGAATGGAGATTATAGGCAGGATGCCTGTTAAGGGAGAGGGCTTTAAGGCAGGTGATATTGAAGGGTTGGGTACCTATTTTGAAGATAAAGCTGAAGTATGGATATGGGAAGATGGTATTGAAACAGTTTCAGTATTAAACCTTAATAGTTTGAGTGGGCAAAGTCCTATTATGGGTTTAGACAGTGATGATCAAGCAAGGGTACTCCTTTTAAGGAGGTGGGTTCAAGCGACGTTTGAGGATACAACAGTACAAGATATATATAAGGAATTGATAGCGGATACGTGGGATGCTGAATATTTGGATAGAAATAAGTATAGGATTGAGATTGTGGATGGCGTTGAAACTAAGGTAAGAGGGAAGAGGATGAATAAACGAGCTAGAACGAATTTGTGCTATGTTGCTGGTAGAGAGCAAGAACCGGATGTATGGAAAGGGAAGGGTAGAATCGTAGACCTTAAAAAGAAAACAGCATTGAATCAAGCAGTAGATAGGCTTAGGAGCATGATTGAGGAAGGGTTATTGTCGTTTGATAGCAAAACTAAGTTAGAAATTAATGTAGTGGAGGGAAATCGGTATTATAACCTTAAAAATACTGGAATTGGGTTTCATGGCGATACAGAACGAGTAGTTGTGATATGTATTAGTATTGGATGTGATAATTATCCGATGAGATGGCAATGGTTTAAGGATGGTATGCCGGTGGGCAATCCGATAGATATACTTTTGAATTGTGGTGATGTATATATTATGAGTGAAAAAGCTGTTGGTTCTGATTGGAAGCTTCGTAGTATCTATACCTTAAGACACGCCGCCGGAGCGAAAAAGTATACTGGATTAGATAGGTGGGAAAAGCGAAGACCTGCCTATGAGGCTAGAATTAAGGCAAAGGTAGAAAAAAAGTCGATTAAAGAAGCATTTAAGGCGGAAAGCAAAACTGAGGTGAAACCAAAAAAGAAGAAAATAAATAAAAAAATTAGGAAGGCAAAGACAATAGAAAATTATAAGGCAGCCCTAAGAAATTTGAGCTGGGAAGATACGGATGAAGGATTTTATGAATGGATTGTAGTAGAGGCTGAATATGACTGTACTAAACAGTATAAAATATTTAAGGCATTCCGAGAAAAATGGTTGGGAAAGAAGAAAAATATCGATAAAAATGATGTCGAACAAGAAGAATGGAATGAAAAAAGAGCATTTTATACGAATTTGTGTGCGTATGGATGCTTGATTTAAGTATTTAATAGTATAAAAATAATTAAAAAATGGAAGACTGGAGATAGCTTTTTTATTGTATCATAATATATAAATGGGAAATGTTAGTATATTAAATCATATAATACATTTTATTTTAGGTTATATGAGCAATTTTTACAGCATCATAATACCTTTATTTTTAATATATCAAATAATAGATGGTTATAAGTTTAATTACAAAGTTAAATTACAGGGCAAAAAAACGGATGATATACAAATGGACTTGCTATTATTTTCTTTAGGTGCGATTTCTTTGCGAATAGCGAAATTTATAATAAATAAATAAAGTCGATGGACTAGATAACTTTATATTAATTCGTTAATATAAACCGGTAACATTGGGTTTTCTGGTTTATATTCAGTGTTACACCATTTGATGGTCAAAGGCATAGTTTCGGCAAGAGGAGAATTTTTAGTCCATCGTTCTTTGTTACACAAAATTATTAATTTTTGTATTCTATTTAAAATTCCACCTGCTTTTCTAGGCGGTACGTGTTTCAAAGCCCATTCAAATTGCATTGAT
>Ga0257110_1001151_pt1 | contig 12494 bp, 6 predicted proteins | sample LP_taG_7_FD_190184 | JGI IMG/M metagenome (GOLD analysis project Ga0257110, IMG submission 190184) | Marine microbial communities from Northeast Subartic Pacific Ocean, Canada - LP_J_2015_P26_10m | ecosystem: Environmental > Aquatic > Marine > Oceanic | place: Canada: Northeast Subartic Pacific... | reverse complement strand
AATTTACCTCCAGTAGTAATTGCAAGAGTTTCTACTGTACCTCCAGTTTGTGCTAATTGATCTAAAATTGCGGATGCTCCTGCAGCGTTTCCTGTACCTGTAGGTAGTGCAAACGTAATTGTTGGTGCAGTAGCATAGAATACACCACCAGTAGTTCCTCCTGGGAAAAGGAAAGAAGATGTCCCAATACTTATAGGAGAAGATACGACACTAACTCCACCACCCACTATAGGTGAATCTAGAATTGCAGTCGCAGCAGCACCAACATGTTTTGGTGTAGAAAAAGTTACCAATGGTGAAATAACATACCCTGATCCAGGTGCTGTTAAAGTTACTATTCCAACACCACCAGTAGTTGCAAGTCCTACAGTTGCTGCAGCACCAGTTCCACTATTAGATACAAATCTAATACCTGGAGGACTATTATATTCTGAACCAGAATTTAAAAGTTGAACAGACTGAACTGATTGTAATTTTGGATTTGAGTTAAGGTTGCAAACATTTATTCCACCTATCATCGTAGCTGTTGCTATACCAGTTACACCATTATTCGGTGCCGATGATATAGCAACTCTTGGTGGTGAGGCATACCCACCTCCTCTATTTGTCACTGCAATAAATCTAATAGCACCATTAACTATCCCACTAGTTGCTGTTGCAGTTGACGCAGTTCCAACCAAAGTAAGAGTTTGAGTATTACCCAATATAGTTGATATTCCATCATCAGTAAGTCCATCAGATTCTCCACCAACTAAAACATCATCAATACTTTCAATACCAGTATCAATAACTTCATTCTCGAAACGGAAGAGTTCACATCTTAATTCATATACATAATTTTTTTGTAGTTGATAGAAAGGTTTTTCATGTTCTACAAATTTTATTTCAAACAATCTATCTCCAAGGGGAAAATAAAGTAAATCTCCTTCTTTTGGTCTTGTAGATAATTTTATATTTTCTTCATTTTTAATTAGAGGGGAAATATACGTTTCAAATCTTTCCTTTGAGATAATTAAATTAATTTCTTGTGTTGATTGGATACCAAATTTTGATAAGATAGTTGTGTTGTCACCATATCCTTCAAAATTATCAACATAAGCCTCTATAGGATATGCATCATCAAATTTTGATTGTATGACTTCTTTAATTATTGTATTTTCTGAAATATATTTTCTTGGCAAGTAATAAATTTCAACACCATACATCTTCAACTGTTCGTTGATTATGTCCTGAATTAAATTTTGTTCAGAACTAGATCCTTGCTGAAAAAACGGATTAAGCATATTTCTAACCAATCATATCTAATGGTGGAAGTTCATATGTATTGGACATTACTTCTCTGATAGAATCCAATTCTTTCTGAGCATCATCATAAATTTGTCTACCATTCAATTCAACCCCACCAGGAAGTTTTACTCCTTGGAACTTCATCAAATTTTGTCCCCATTGACGTTTTATCAATTGGGTAACATATCTTTTTACAAAAGAATCATTCCAAACTCTTGTAAAATCATTTGGATTCAAAAGTCTATAACAATCTAATACTAGATAATCATCTTTGGTTACAGAACCCCAATCAATATCTAAGTAAAGTCTATCTTGTCTTTGGTTAAATCTTATTTGCTTCTCAGTATTCAACATAAAATCAAGATCTTCTAGATATCTCTTAGTCATTGCATATGTAAGAATTTCGGTAGAACCAAAAGAATACATATCATTTAAAAACATTTGATATTTAACACTAAACATATTGTTTGTTTTAGTGCTAGATCCATCAAATCTGAATATTTTACTTATCCCAATAACCTCTGGAGGAACTTGGATAAAATTACTAGTTTCTTCATATGAAAATGTTGATGTAATTCCAACAGTAGAAGTTGCTGTTGTGGTAACTATCCCTATAGGATTACTTCCCCCTCTACCTTTTCCTCTGTCAATATCGTCTTGAGTTATTTTATATTTTAAAAATGTTTGAGTTACACCATCAAAGTGTCTCTCATGAAAATATTGTAGTGCATCATCAATTAGGTCATCAATTTGCTCATCAGCAACATTGATTTCTAGTACTGGTGCTCCCAGTTGCCTCTTGCAATAATTTACGAGGTCAGACCTACTTGCGGGTTGAGCCATGTATACACTAATTCCTTAAATATATTTATATTGCTGATGCTACTGGATTCACAACTAGTATGTTTCCACTTGCAAGAGCATATGTAGTTCCTCCTTTACCAACTAAAATATCAAATACATATCTTCCTTCTTTAGTTCCTCTAGTATTAGTTTCACTTAAAGATATTTTTAATTTTCCATCATAAGCACTAGTAAATCCAACTGTAAAAGAACTAGTTATTCCCAATGTTGCCCCAATAGCAACACTTTTTGACATAGCTGCTGAACCAGAATAACCAGTAAGATCATATGCAGAATTTGATGTTGTTACAATATCAAAATTAACATTAAAATCTGAACCCCCATACATTGTTAAATTAATACCAGAAGGAACTCCAGAATCTGGATCAAAAGTTATCTTTTTAGTTGCCATCTGATATGCCTATTAGTTTCATGGTTTCTTGTTGCTTATAATAAAGTTTGCAGAATGATTTTGCAATATTTTTTAAAGAATCATTATCATTACAACTATCTATCTCAGATGCTACCTTAGTATATGCAAATTGTTTTGATAAATTATTTAATTCTATACTATCTGGATCCATTTAATAACTCCTTTAATAGTGATTTAATTTCAGAAATCTCATCTTTAATCATAGAAACTTCATCCTCAATTGTCTGTACTTTTTTAATTTCTTTGTTTTTAGCATCACGTCTTGCAACATACTTTTGATGGTCTAATAAATTTGTATTGAGTATTGCACCGGTATGTGGATCTCTTATAAGATCCACATTGTCTTTTACTTTGTACATTTTATGCTAGAGCAAGAACTCTGAGATCTTTTACTCTAGGAACATAAGTTTGATTTTTTCCTGTCAGTACAAGTTTAATCCTATAAGATCTGAATGATGGTAAATCATCCATAGTAAAAGAGTAATCTTTAAAGGATACATTTTTAAATCCATAAGTAGAAATTGGAGTTACAAATGTATCAGATCTTCCATCACTATCCTGTTTATCGATAATTTGACCTTGTGAATCTAAATTGAGATATCCAGGGAACGGAATAAAGATTGGATTAAATCCATTCGTAGAACTAATAGCATAAAATGCGCGAATATCACAATAATCATTAATATGTGCATTTAAAAGAATTTTTAATGAAGTTGCTGAATTTTCTAAAGAAATTTCTTTAGAAATATATTGACATGCAGATGGATCATCAAATAATGTATTTGCACGAGAATCTGTTGCATAATTTTGAATAACATTATTCACTCTATTTGAAGATAAAATAGTATTAATTCTTTGGGCATCCAATACTGGTGAAATATTTGCATTAAGTGTTGATAAATTTAATCTCATCTGTAAAGATTTGCCACCTTCAATATTTGCAAGTTTATAATCTTCGTTAACTTTTGAACAAATTAATCTGGTGCTGTCCATATAATTTGCTTGATTAAATGCTATAGGTTCAAATGGAACATCAATAAATGGAATTTCTTTTCCACTAATACTTTGACCTGTAATAGTTCTAATCTCACCTTTAATCGAAGTTCCACTTACAGTCATGTTATGTACATTTGGAGTTATAATTTCAAAAGGCATATTTTGTGTTGCCTTAATTTCAAATCCACCTGTTGATTTAGATTCTTGTGCAAAAAGTTTTGGCCAACCAACATCATTACTTCTGTCATCATTATCAGAGTTAAACTTTTCAGACATATCAACTTTGATATTGTACGAATCATATGCAATTGAGTCTGCAATAGTAGAATCACTTAATAAATGAGTCTTGTTAATTCTTAATAAATTAACACCATTTAATTCATATTTAAATACTGGAGTCCCTGCAGGATATGATACTGAAGTTCCTTGATAATTTCTGACAATATTTCCACCAATAACATTTCCATTTACTGAACTATACTCAATAATTTCTTTACCAATTCTTAAGTATCCAGTATTTGTTGTTCCGACAGAAACATTTTCAAAAGTTCCAAATGATGATCCATCTGAAACGGATATTCCTCCAGTTGATGTGGAATCATAAGCAGCACTTAATCTTGCCGGTTTTACATCAGAGATAGCATCTTTAATGATAACTTTGTTGTCAGGGGAATACATTCCATGATTTTTATGACTAACCTTAATATGCAATCCATCAGTATCTTCAATAATCGACGATACTTGAATATTTCCACCTGCTCCACCAGGAATACCTTGATTGAGAGTTTTTGCAATACCAACACTGTTAATATAACTAATACTATTAGCAGCACCAGCAACAATAAAGTTTCCTTGAACATTATTAAGAATAATTTCGCTAGTATTTCCTATTCCAGAAACAGTTAATCTTACATTTTTTCCAACTGAAGCTCCACCAATAGTGTTAATTCCAAGAACATCTCCAACTTGATATCCAGATCCACCAGCATTACTTACAGTTGCCCCAACTGCAACACCATCCTTAACACTAACTTTGGCAACTGCACCTCTACCATTTCCTGATAGTGATATGAGATTGACTCCAGTAAAAGTATAAGAACCATCTGTAGGTGTTAATCCAATACCAGCATTTGATATTGATAAAGTTCCTGCAGCAGTTCCTGCAGTTCCCACAAGATTTCCAGTTGCATTGGTTCCAACTTGGAAGAAAGTATTTCCAGTTTCAAATCCACTATCAGTGATACTTGTAGTTGCCAAACCTACTCTAATTTGTCTAGATGAAAAATTAAGTGAATTTGGTTGCAAGGTTGGAATTTGCCTATTACCTTCAGATAATTCTGGACTATAAAAATCTACAGAACCTGATGATAGGAACTGTGCTTTATATAAGGTAAACTTCAAATCTTCCCACTGACTAGCTTCCCATGTAGATGCATTTTGTGATTTAAATAATGATCCAAGATATGGTTGATTTGAAATAAATGTGTCGGACAATATATCATTTTCACCAATCCTAGAAATGTATACACTATATTTTGTAGAATTTGATAATAGGCATACTGCATATTCAGTTCCACCTGCAAGATAAACCGGAGATTTAAATTCAATTGTTTGTGCTATAGATCCATCATCAGAAAGTATAATATCTGCTGGGTCAACAACAACTTCTGAGAAAGGAAGTACTCTTGTTGTTGGATATCCATTTTGCATTGTTCTAAGTTGAACAACCAAAGGAATATCCATATCATCTTTTGACCTAAGGAAGATGTCAACTTTAGTGATAAACACTCCAGTCTGTTCTTCAACTAAGAATGATTGTGCAAGAGGATCTCCCCAATCTTGTGGTGGTGGATCTGCAACAAAATTAATTCTTTGAGTAATACTAGATGTTGTTGAGTTTGATATTGAATCAACAATTGTACTACCTGTTTGTTGAGTTCCTAGATTTGTATTAACTGATTTTTCAGCAAATTCTTTTCTAGTTTCAATTCTTGCATTTCTTACTGAATTTATATTTTCTTGAATTGTTTCAAGAGTTCCTGATGAAGAATATCCTTCTTCACAAATTGTTGTGCAGATGTCTTGATTATTATCTTCTTCATTGATAAGAGTTAGTGTTTTCGATCCAGTATCAAATTTTACATTAAAAGGATTATTTGGATTGGGAATATAAAAACTGCCCGTCAAATTTGATCCCAAATCAGTAATTAAACGAACCTGAGTAATAGTTGCTTCTGCTCCACTAGTTTCTCCCTTAAGAGTCATTCCAGATTCGACAAAACCTCTATATTCTCCATTTGCTTCATTAGATAATGAAAATGTGTCTACGTTTAAAATAGTTGAAGTAAATCCATATGATGCACCAAGAGTATTTCCATCATATGGATTTTCTCTAAACACTGCAGTAGGTGCATTATATGGACCTTCTCTATGATTATGTTGAGCAACTCTAAAGGTTATATTACCAATTGCATCTGGCAAAGGTCTTTGAGAAAAAGCTGAAACCATAAATCCACTAACTTTCTCTCCAACCTGAAAAGATCCAGATGTCATTGTAACTTCTAGAAGTTTTGGTACACAATATTTACTTACATTTTGCCCATCAAAGAAAGCATAAAGTCTAGTAAGAGGTTTCATTCTCTTAGAAGTAAATTCAATATTTCTAGACCTCATGGTTGCGACTAAATCCCTACTAACAACTTTATCGCCAATAGATTCTGTATCAAATTGTTCAGTAACAATTGTTCGAGTTCCATCTCTGGACATTTCGTCCGTTTGAGTAGTTTCCCTAAAAGAATCTTGGATAGTATTTACAGTTGTAGTAACAGTAGTATCAGTAATTTCAATTACATTTATTCCAGCACGATTTGTAGCTCTACGTCTTATGGTCTCACTTTCTGAAGTTGTAACATCATTACTTTCACTTCTTTCGGTTGTCCAATCATTGTGTGTAAATCCAGTCCAATTTGTCTCCCAAGAATCCCATAGGATAGGACCAAATCCAGTTTGTGGATCTAAACCTTCAGTAGCTGTTAATAGATCCATAGTATTAGCATAATTACCTTCAACATCAATTATTTTTGCATCCAATCTTACAGTATCTACCCAAGTATCTGATGCAGGATTTAATTCCATAGTTCCTTGCCAGAAACTAATCATAAATGGAGTTACACTTTCAGTTCTAGTTGCAAATGTTTGCTTAATATATTCAGTTTCTCCATAATCTAAAGTAATTATATCGTTAGTTTTTCTTATGTTAATTCCATCGGGTGATGCAAAATTTAAATCTACACTTGAATCCCTATTTGTAACAGGCCCAAAAATTAAATCAATAGCATTGGTATAGTGTCTGGGTCTTAATTGACTAAATTTTCTATCAATACTGTTATTAATTGGGAGGCGACTTTCTTGTGTTTTAAATGACTCAAAATTGTCAACAAAAAATCCAGATTTAAATCTATTATTACCTTCAGAATCAGTAACTAATAAATTTGTAGTGTTTATTTCTAAAAGAGAAAGAGATGTATAGTACTCAAGATTTTTAATTCTAGTATCAAGATTGCGGATATCTTTCATCTGATATCTCTTATGCTCTAAGAATTTCAAAGATGCCTGCTTTACATTATAAAGATATGGAGGAAGATTTACTTCTGCAATCTCCAAACTATCGTCAATAGGATTAGGTCTTTGTGGAGATTCTGCAGGATCTCCATAAATTATTTGAAATTTTCCATACTTATCTAAAAATACTCTATCAATTCTTCCAAGATAATAAGTAAATTCTGATAAGAAAGATTCATCGGATGCTAGTATATTTGCAGCAGAGTTTCCAGAGCCATCAAAATTTCTACCATAAAACTCTAAAGGAGATCTTGTTCCTTCTGCAACAGTATAATCAGAAACTCTAGGTCTGATATCAACAATATCAGTATTTCTACTACCATTAATAGATTGAATTTCAGTCGAATAATTAAAATTCCTGTAAGAATCTACTGTCGTAAAATCTCCAGTATCAGTTGACTCATATGATCCGCTTGAGAAATATATTTTTATTTTTTTAGATGGTGCTTCTATACCTTTTTTTCTAGTAATAAATCCTTGATCATAAAATGTGCCTTGCTGCCCACTATTGAAAGTAAAGTTTGAACTAATATCAAAACTATTAGACTCTATAGTAGAAACTTCTGCTTGTATACCAGAATCTTGGAAAGTTACGGTTTCTCCTTCTTTAAAATCAGTTGCATTTTTATAAATGTATGATATTTTAGAGGAGTCTATTTTTTCAATAATTATTGCATTAGCACCTGATAAATTCCCAATAAAAGATTCTCCAACTGACAATTCTGCTATTGTTGTAGAATTACTAGTAATAGTAGTAAAATTAATTTTTGGTGCTGACGGATCAGAACTTCCTTCTGATTCAAAAATAGCATGAATCTGAATAATATCAGGAGAATTTAGGGAAATTGTATTATCTTGAACTCTTGTTCCATATGGGTAGTTTCCATAAGTCAATCCATTATTTAATGTTGTTGCCCCGACACCAGAACCTTGATTTTGAGATTTGTCAACAAGAACACTTTTTACAAGATTTTTAATTTTTACTTTTGATTTTGGTTTTATTTTTCTTAAGGTTGCAATAAGAGTAGATCCAGTGTCATTACCACCAAGACCATAAATTTGTAAAGTAGTTGATCCATTTGATAAAGATATTTTATCAGATGATAATGCTTCAGTTGTGCCATCTGATCTTACTAATGCATATCTTTCGTCATCAAATGGTAAAAAAGTTTCACCTGCAACAGAATCTACTGCAGATGATAACTGTCCTGATGATATATTAACAGTAAATGTTTTTCTAATTGAAATTTGAGCATTTGTTAGATCAATATCAGAAATATTTTCTTTTGGTAAATTGGTATATAATGTATTATCCGAAGATGATGCAAGTCTTGTTGTTATAAGTTGTAGATCGTTTACCTCTAAAGTTGAAGCTAAGTTGAAACTTTGATAAACTCCAGGAACTGATGTTGGTTGTGATATAACAACATTATTTGTTCCAACACTTTCAACTATTCCTATCGTTTTTTCTAAACGACCTGAACCAACTTGAGTAAACTGAAGAATATTTCCAATTTTAATAATTCCAGGAAAATTGGAATTTGTGCTTTTTACAGTACTAACTCCAGGACTTCCGGAAGTAGTACTTATTGTAGCAATACCAATATTTAAAATTGGAGACTGAACTGCATCAGCACTAAAGGTGCCTATACCAGATAATCCAGTTGTTTCATTAATTGGTCCATATACTGATTTGACATCAGACATACTAAATGCCGACACAGCAATAGCAATTCTTCCGTTTGAAATGCCGTCAAACTCTAAACTTTCATTTTTTACAAACTCTCCTTGAGTTTCGTATATACTTAATGCTGTTCCACTTGAAACTGCATTTTTTAAAAATCCAGTTGCCCCACTGTTAGAACCTTTGACAAAAGTTGGAACGCTTAAAGTAATTGCTTGATTAAGAGTTAAACTTGTAATTGGTTGAACATCATACAAAGATATATTCCATTCATTCAGAGAACTATTACTTGTATTATAAGAACCAGATTCTAATCTATAATCATAAACTCTTGCAATACCAACTTCTGTTCCAGGTGCTGTTGTATCTGTAGTAAGTCCGACCCTAGCACTTCTTAAACTAAGAACATATGTATTACCAATACCTATACTTGGTGCTCTAAATGTTCTATTTAATCGTAAAGTTGGTCCAGTATTATAATTAATTGCCTGGTCTGTTAAAGTTTTTGTTGTTCTTGGTTTTAAAACGTCAATAAAAGTAGATGATAATGTTTCAATATCATATCCCCTAACAAGAGCTCTACCTGGAGGAAACTTATATGCTATTAAATTTTCTGATGCAATTTGTCCTCCATATGTGAGTTGCCCTTGCTCAAAAACACCACCATTTCCTTTTCCATTATTTAAAGATTCTAAAACAGAAACACTAAAAGCTTTTACATAATAATCTCCAGATTCTGCATATGTTCTTGACGCCAACATATCAACTATGTCAAGTGCTCCTGGTCCTCCACCATGATCATTTGATTTTCTTGGAGTTTTTAAAACTCCATTTTCAATAATTGCCAATTCAACAAATTGATTATCATTATAATCTGTTAAAGATTTTTTGAATAATCCAACTGAAATTTTAAATCTATCGGCACCTGGTGCAGAATAATTATTATATCCTTGAGAATTATCATTTAAACTTTCATCTAAATCAGAATTTATTATTTCTTCGTTAACAAATAAACCTATTCTGTATGAAGGTATATTGGTATATTGTTCTAAAATTATAAGTTCAGTTTTAACATTTACAAAATTTCCATGAATAAAATAAATACCTTCCTGAATTTGAAAAGATGACCCTGTTTGTGCTGCATTGGACACTAAAGTAGTGGCAAATGGTGTTCCAGCAGAAATTGATGAATTTCCAAGAAGACCAGATTCAATTGTAACATTACAAGTTAGATTTTCCCCATCAGAAAATGTTTGAGTAGAATTATTTTCTAAACTAGAACTTAAATAGTTAATATATAATGTTAAATTTCCTCTTTCAGAATCTTCAGGTAAAAGAATTTTATCTACAACACCACTAACTCCAGATTTTTCTCCAACAATCTTTGTTCCTAAAAGTTGTCCCGCATATGCAGATACTGGAATACCTAAGTAATTATTTTGTAATTGTATACAATAATAATTACTATTATATCCAATATTACCTGGAATTACTTTAGCACCCTCTTTAAAAAAATGTTGACCGAATTTTTCAATTTGATTTTGAAGAATTGATTGTAATCCAGTCAACTCTCTAGCTTGTACAGGATATCCTGGTTTAAAGAGAATCTTATGGTAATCGTTAGCAGCATCAAAGTCGTCAAAATATGGAGCTACATTTAAATTTGTTTGCTGAGACATAATTCTTTAGAACTGCAAAATAATTTTGATATCTTCTTTTTGATTTACTGATCGGGTGATCGCGGGACGATTATCGACGTAAATGATATTTCCTGCGTGTTTTTTAACTTCTGGACCGGAAACCCCATTTGTAAATGACTGACCAAGATAATATGTCCTATTATTTATTACTGTAGAGATACCGGTAAAAGAGGTATCAATTGCAAGATTTGATCCTGATGATGGAACAATTGTCAAACTACCTCCAGTATCTGGAGATGCTGTAAATTCTTTTTGTTGATAACCATAGGTTGGATTTGTAATTCCAATTCCTGCGGTTGTAAATCCTGCAAGAGACCTATCTTGCCAATATTTTAATACTCCAGTAAGTTGATTGTAACTTATTACTCTTCCAACAGCTGTTGATCCTGTTGAAATAGTTTGTATAAAATATGAATCTGTAGTGAACAGTGCGGTACTATATCCAATGCCTGTCAATCTAATAGCATTAAGGGCACTTGCTTTATCTACTGTTAATATAGATCCTGCAGTAACTTTTGGATTTTCTACAACACCAACTCTTGCTATTTGATTGCCAACTATAAAATCGGGATTTTCATTATCATTTTCAATTCTAGTATAAAGAAGAATATTATATGCACCGAGTTCTCTATAAATGTCTGAACCATGACCACCTTGAGGAGTCATAATTGGATTAAAAGTGGGTGATGTGCCAGAAGAAGGTATGCCCCCAGCATTTAAATCAATGCTTCCATAAGTGTATCCCGATCCTTGACTTGAAACAATTACATTAGAAACTTTAGAATCTCCACCAATTGTTATTGAACATTCTGCTCCAGATCCATCACCACTAATAGGAACTCTAGTATATGTTTGGTTGGCAGTTCCTACCCCAATTCCACGGTTTGTTATTGTTACAATTTTTATCGAACCATCAACGGCATTATCTCTAACTGGTGCATTTTCTGTTGATTCTGACCAATTGACAGGAACTGGCATAAAATCAGTTGATTCAAATTTTATAATTTCACTGGGTTTGATAGTATACAGATATTTCCAAATATATCCATCTCCACTAGCACCTGCACTTCTTGGTTCCAAATCTGTAAAAACTGGTTCATCTAAAGATGGTTTGCCTAATGGAGTATCTGGAGTTATTCCATTGCGAAGACAAATATAAACTCTATAATCACTATTCATTACATAATATGCTGCAGAATATAGATTTGTCGCTCCAGAAACTGCTGCAGAATTAGAAAAACTATAATCATGCCTATACATGTCATAAGTTGTTCCAGATGTCCATATTCTTTTAGGAATTACTTGTCTAATATCTTCGGAGTTAATTTTTTTAAGAGCTACCATAGTATCCCAATAATCATTCTCTTGAGAAAAATTATCTACAGGCGCTGGTGGAGCTGAATTCCAATTTGTATCATAATTTGTAGGATTTGGTAACCCTACAAAGGAATAATAAGAATTGCTACTAGAGGTTACCTCAGCAACAAATTTCTTAGCATTCAAGAGTCTAATTTGATCAGTAATTATTGCAGACATTTGCCATTAATAATGGAGTTTTTTTCTATTTATCAGACATTAAATATCATAATTTTTTGATCTTAATGGTACAGATCTTTCAATTATCAAACCTGTCGAAATTCCTACCACCCCATTTTGAGTATATGCAGGATGAGTTACAATTCCAATTCTTGATTTTAAAATAATTTTACCCCAACTATATGATCCAAATCCACCAGTTCCAATAAATCCTTGAGGATATGGTGATGCGAATGAGTCATCAACTTTAACATAAACTCTCCTACAAACAGTTGTTCCAATTCCAACCCCAGCACCATTAAATCCTGTTATTCTCATGACATTTTCAACATTATCAACAACATATACATTATCAACAAAAGTTGTACCAACCCCAACAGTATTTCCATTATTG
>Ga0257110_1001150_pt1 | contig 12496 bp, 10 predicted proteins | sample LP_taG_7_FD_190184 | JGI IMG/M metagenome (GOLD analysis project Ga0257110, IMG submission 190184) | Marine microbial communities from Northeast Subartic Pacific Ocean, Canada - LP_J_2015_P26_10m | ecosystem: Environmental > Aquatic > Marine > Oceanic | place: Canada: Northeast Subartic Pacific... | reverse complement strand
GATACAAATTTTTCTTCATTACAATTAAAACCATCTTTTAAATCAAAAGTTTACAAACTTTTCAAGTAGTTCATATCTATATCTTCAACCTTTTTATTTTTCATAGGAAAGAATTTTGGTTTGCCTTTACCTTGTTTTTTCATAATATACATTCCTTTTGCACCATTTCTAATAGACCAAATTTCATCAAACTCTTTTACAATTGTTTTTGATTTTTCATTAAGTTTTTCTTCAAAAATATTCAAACTATAAGCTTTGACGTTTTTCATATAAACATAATCGTCTAAATATATCTTACATATGAAGATTTATATATAGTATCTATAATGTTTGACCTCAAAAGTCAAAAGGGACTACGAAGATGTTTAGTAAAATCCGCAAAGTCTTCGAAAGAATATATGATCATGACTGATAACAAACCCTTTATTTTTCAATTGAATGATGTGTCAATAACGAGATCTGAGAAAACATGGTTTCTTTTCAATACTTCAAACAATGATTTGCTGAATCTTATGAAGAAATTGAAAGTTACGAAGAAGAATTCGTTCTTTGGGTATTTCAATGAATCGTGTGAATTTTATAATCTGAACAAAAATAAAAGTGATCCCATCATTAAAAGATACGAAGTAATTGACATCATTGCTTTTCTAAAGCTCGAAGAAGAGCAAATTATAGATGAAACGGAATTCAATGTAAAATTCGAGGTTTTACAGTTGAAAAAACACGAAATCGATAATGCTTTTGATTTTCGACCCTCCACTGAAAATCAGAAAGTGCAAGGAACAAACGAAGATTTGCCTGAAAAGTATCAAAAGATGTTGAAAATGGGGATACCAATGGACGCCATCAAACAAAAAATGGCAATGGATAACTTGAATCAAAGGCCAAAAGCCGAATTATTAAAAGGGATTTCTTTGAAAAAGACCGAACAAATCAAACAGAAACCAAAAGACGAGAAACAATTCGGAGTGTCTTTGTTGCAAATTCAATCTATTTTAAAACGTTTGAAACCGGTAAATTAGACAACTAGACAACGATTTCAATTGAAAGATCAATTTGCGCTTTCGGGTTGAAGATCTTGATGTAGTGATCACGTCCTTTGTTTGTTACTAACAAATCAGTGTTATTGAAAGCACTAAGTACTGTTTGATCTACTTCAATTAAACTGTTTCCAGAAGAATCACTGCCTATTGAAGTGATTGTGTACGTGTCTTGCATTGTCAAATCAAGTGTAGTATAATCTATATTTCCAGAAGAATCAAGTGGAGGCGACGAGCTCAATGGATTAATAATCACATGATCTCCTACAAAAGAGTTCGTTTCATCCATGATCGAAACGTTTTCGATAATATTGGTTTTTTCTTCGTGTAACTTAGGCAAATTTGCGAAGTTGACTGTATTTTTTACATTATAGTTTGTTGAAACGGTCGCTTTTTTCTCTTTGAAACTTGAAAAAAAATAACTTGTTTCTACACGAATATGACTCATATTCTTCGTTAATGGTGTTTCAAATTTGAAAGATTTATCCATCACTCTTTTACCAACTTTGATTATGTTATCAACCATTTCCACTTCGATATCATCCAAAAACAATTTGGAAGAAACGGTTAGAATTCCAGTTGTTACTGATTTTCCAAATGAAAGAAAACAATCAAGTCGATTATCTTCCGTAAGGGATAAGGCGACATTATTGCATGATACTTTGTTCATCCCATCTTTTTTAGGGACATCACAATCCAAGTGATGGATGGTAATTGTTTCAGATTCCTTAAAATCTATGACATTATCATTGGTTTCAATGATTATATTTTCTGAATTCGAATTTGCTTCACTAATAAAGACTGAACTTATATTCACTAAACAAATTTCTTCAAGTTCGCTAACAAACAGAGTATCAATAACCACATTTTGTTTGAATCTGAATTCTGATGAACACAGAATCGATTTCAAAGCACAAATCAAAAAATTTGTATAAGCATTCACAGCATTACCATTCAACTTGAATGAACCTTCAAGAAAATCCATATCAAAGTGTTTATTCAAATAGATAATTCTAGATTCTGTGTCCAACTTACCGAAAGTTGTCAAACTATCTTCGTATTCCTTTATTTCTATTGGAATGAGACATTCCTGTTCCTTATCTACATTGAATTCGAAAATTACATTTCTCAGTATTTTACGAGTTGTCGCAATGTTTTGTATCAGTAATTCATTGTTTCCTTCATAACATATCTTTGTCATAGATCCTAACTCGCGATTACGAATTTTTGTATTATCGTTGGAAGGTATAATCACGGAACGACGTTCTTTCAACTCCTCCTGCGCGAACGCTTTTTCAAAGATATTATAACCCGCATATTTGTTCAACTCGAGATCTTTATGAAGAACAAGTGCCGATTTCGAAAACATATCAAAGGATCTTAGTTGTTCTTCTATATAATTATGATTCGTTAAGGAAACGATCGCTTTGTCAATAGATTTTGAATACTTCATCATATTGACCTTGTAATGTTCACAGACTTTCAGGATAGTTACAGCAATACTTTCGCTATTTGTAAACAAGAATTCTTCATCTTCAATCATACTTTGTGATAACATCAGCGAAACTTTCGAAGGGTTTACCAATTCACGAGTCATATGTTCCAGTAAAAAATTTATTACTTTTAGTGTGCTTACAATTTGATAAGATAAATACGCCATGTGGATATCGTTTTCTTGAATATAATCTGAAAACGCATCAACAAGTCCGAATTTCGTCTCGAAATTCATTATGTGATTTCTAACATTCTTCATGGTTAAAACGTATTCACGCTCTTTGAATATAATGTAATCAGTCAAAACGGATGTAATAGGTGTTATATTTATATCGTTCATTGTATATGGAAAAACCAATGATTTCATTTTTAACTCGAATTTTTCGTATATGGACGTATCAATACCTCCAGACGCAGTTGCAATGAGAAAATCGTGTGTTCCAAAATCGATTGTTGTTTTACCGTTAATAGTGTTTGATGAATTTACAAGTTCTCCATCAAATGTTCTTAAAATCACATGGGAATTATCAATATATCCATCAATAACCGAGACAACGTGCGGAATATTGTTAACATTTACAACTATTTTTGTTCCTAGTTCGAAAATCAGTTCATCTCCCACTGCAAACATTGATGGCATGTTTGGTGTCACTAGCTCAAGATGACTCGAATTATTGATCTGGGCATAGAAAATCGTTGCATAGTCTTTTAAAACAGTTGCCTTTGGAAAACTAATTTCAAATGTAAGCGTCTGTAAATTATATGAATCAAAATATAATGGATGTCGAGTTTCAAAGATATAATGGTCGGTATGTTCTTTTGAGTAAGCACAAAATGTTATAGCATTTCCATTCGGCAAGTAAGTATTTGAAAAACCAGACAACTCATCGAAATGAAGGTATAAAAAACTAGGATTTACCGATAACATAGTTTTCGGAACTTCGATGCGAATTTTACCGATCTCTTTGACATCAGAGAAACGCTTTTGAACCAATATTCCCGTCTCATTTTTGTAGTCTTTCATGAAATGACCTATGATTTCTCCCGAATGTCGATTTGGATTATACGGCTCGTATGATATTCCTTCAAAAGTAAAACCGTTAACATTATCCCCCGATATATTTGCGTTACTATTCAAGTGCACCGGAATCCTCTCGGACTGTCCAGAGTTAGCGTCAAACTTGACACGAAAATTTGATACAGTTTCATGCGTGAGATTACGATGTAATGTGTTCAAGACTATATTGAATGTTTTTTTGTTTGTATGAAAGTTTATGAATTTTTCGTCAATCTTTTTTTCATCTTCGTAATTTTTAAAATAGTCTTCTGTGATATTCATCTCATTAAGTATATATATATTTAATAATTCACGAAATCTTCACGCAATCTAAGAATCACGTACAACTTCTTATAATCCAACGTGCATTTGATCTACATGGACATTCGCATGTATATACCTTGAACGGTGAAACTGTTTCTGTTTCTACGACAACATCATTTATCGACGAAGGGCGATTGATTGCATGTCTAGGACAGCAAGCACATTTCGAAAGCATTTTGACAAAATATCCCGGATCTTCAATCTCAGATCTATAAGCATGCTCAACATAGTCACCGAGGTTATCGATGTGTCTTAAACGACTTTTTATCCCCTCTATTTTGACCAGATCTAAGCTTGGAGCGAAGTCTTTGCGATGAGATACGTTGAATTCATAAATAATAATCAAAAGATCAGCCGACAAGCAATCTAAATAAGACATTAGTATCACTCACTAACACTCACCAACACTCACCGACACTCACCAACTCTATCTAACACTCACTCACTCACCAACACTCACCGACACTCACCAACACTCACCAACTCTAGCTACTATTATGATTTCATGAATCATTTTTCAAAATCATATAAGGTTATACACTATAATCCTTTAAAAAGATTGCAATAACTTTCGCCGAAAATTTCACAGAATTTGTGTTTTAGAGACACAACTAAATTTGTTCCTTATAATTTTTTGAAAAATGATTGAAATAAATCTTGTAATAAGATGATATTAGAATATGGAAAACATTATTTCAATAATAAACGCGGACAACTTTACATTTCTAGATGGAAAACATAAAGGAAAAACGTACAAAGATGTTCGAATCAATCATACAGAATATTTTCTTTATCTTATAGCACAACCTGCGGGCAATGTGTATCGTTATTTCGACTTCATAAAATACTGTATGGAATACATTAAACTGAGTAAATAAATACGAATGTTTTATAAAGTCTGTCAAATAACACTATAATCCTTACAACCTAATATAAAAACATATTTATCAACAAGACTATGAGAAAGGCTAGATATGAATACTTTCATAGGCTCTGTTAAGCTAATCTGTAACAAATGTGATGGAAATGATCGTATAAAGTGGGATGAATACTTTGCTTCAATGGCGCTTCTTGCATCTTCAAGATCTCCTTGTGAACGACTTCATGTCGGTTGCGTGATTGTAAAAGATAATCGTGTTCTTTCGATGGGATATAATGGTTTTTTTAGTGGTGCTCCTCATATTTCCATTATTCGTGATGGACACGAACAAGCAACTATACATGCAGAACAAAATGCAATCGCGCACGCGGCAAAACAAGGAATCTCTTTGAACGATTCTATTGCTTACATTACTCATTTTCCGTGCGTTAATTGCTTCAAAATCCTCATTTCTGCAGGAATCAAAAAGGTCTACTACATAGATGATTATCGTAACGATCCAACTAATATTGAACTTTCGCAATTGTCTAAAGTGATCATAGAAAAACTTGAAATATAAAGATAAAATGGTTTATAATATGAGTTAATATGAGAGTAATATGATATGTAAATGAGAATATGATTGTCAAGTTTATTAAAGATTTCGTGGTCAAAAAGCTTAATTCTCCGGAATATTACACTCATCATCTCGGAAGATGGGGGCGAACATCTCAAGATTTTAATAATCTAACTGCGAATTACGATCATTGCGGTGATGAATCTTGTAATATCGAGAATATGAAAAAGTCACAAGAAATTTCTCAAAAAACTCTCAAGAAGTTGAAGTTTGTAATTGATAAAAAGTGAGACTTTCACGCTGATGACCCATTTTGGAGATGTGATAATTTTAGTGTAAGAAACATGGTATTTAGTGTATTCATCATTTTTATTTCTACGATCACACTCCTATCAACGACTCATGTTTTCTACATGTCGTCATTTTGAAGTGTGTTTTTTTTCAGTTTTTTTTTCTTTTCTATATATTATAAGCAAACAAAATGGGTGGTGGTTTAATGCAGCTCGTAGCCTATGGCGCCCAGGATATCTACCTTACCGGCAATCCTCAGATCACTTTCTTCAAGGTGGTTTACAGACGCCACACTAATTTCTCGATGGAGTCCATCGAGCAGACCTTCAACGGCTCTGCCGATTTCGGCAAGCGCGTAACATGCACCATCTCCCGTAATGGTGATCTTCTTTCGCGTGTTTACCTTCAGGTCACCATCCCCCAGGTTGATGCCACTGCTGCTGGTGCTTCCTTCCGCTGGCTCAACTACCTCGGCCACAATCTTATCAAGTACGCCGAGGTCGAGATTGGCGGCCAGCGCATTGACAAGCACTACGGTGACTGGATGCACATCTGGAACGAGCTCACCCAGACTGAGGGCAAGAAGGTTGGCTACCAGAACATGATTGGTAACGTCCCCACCCTCACCCAGGTTGTCACCGCGGGTCTCGTCCCCGAGCTTGATCTCTACATTCCCCTCGAGTTCTGGTTCTGCCGTAACCCCGGACTCGCCCTCCCCCTCATCGCTCTCCAGTACCACGAGGTCAAGATCAACCTCGAGTTCCGTGCTGCTTCGGATTGCTACTACTCCGCCGGCACCGTCGCGACCCCCTCGTTCGAGGCCGCCTCGCTTTACGCGGACTACATCTTCCTCGACACCGACGAGCGCCGCCGCTTCGCCCAGGTCTCCCACGAATACCTCATCGAGCAGGTTCAGTTCACCGGCGATGAGTCCGTTTCCTCGGTCTCCAACAAGATCAAGCTCAACTTCAATCACCCCTGCAAGGAACTTATCTGGGTTGTCCAGAAAGATTATCACGTGTCGACCTCCGACATGGATTCCAACTTTGGCAAACAGTGGTTCAATTACACTGATGCCGTCGACACCACCTGGGCCACTGGCACCCCCTCCTCCCCCTACGGCGACTTCTCGGCCACCGTCCGTTCCGATGCGTCCGGTGCCGTCGCCTCCAAGACTTTCCCTAACTCGAACACCAGCCTTACCACCGGTAACTTCGTTGGTATTTCGGGTGTCGACACTGGCTTCAATCCCGTCTTCTCCGCTAAGCTCCAGCTTAACGGTCATGATCGTTTCTCGGAGCGCATGGGCCGCTACTTCAATCTTGTCCAGCCCTACCAGCACCACACCAACATCCCTGCCACAGGCATCAATGTCTACTCCTTCGGCCTCAAGCCCGAGGAGCACCAGCCCTCTGGCACATGCAACATGTCCCGTATCGATAACGCGACCCTCCAGCTCACCCTCACCGCGGCGGCCGTCACGTCGAGCGACGCCAAGGTCCGTGTCTACGCGACAAATTACAATGTCCTCCGTATCATGAGTGGCATGGGCGGGCTTGCATATTCGAATTAAGCGGGAAAACATTTCCCCTTAAAAAATAAGCAATCAAAAATTCAAAAAGTAAAAAAAACATTCTAAGTTGATATGCGAATATCCACTTAATCTACTTATGTAGATTAATAGTGAACCGTGTTCAATGTAAGAATAATTCAATTAGATTAAGTTCATTCACAATAAAAAACGTAAAAATGATTTGAGTTCTAATATGAGTATCGATATACTTGTATAGTCTAAAATATGATGAATACAGAATACGGAGTAATTGAATTGAACAAGTGGTTTCCACTTTACGTTCATAATAACAAGTTCAACGATGGTAAAAACACCAAAGTTGAAAATTACAAAATTAAATTTCTCGACGACGACAAAGGTTGTCAAATTTCCGGACCGCTATCAGATCATCTTTTGGTTAGTAATGGGTACGTTTCCGTAAGTGTTAGTGCGAATGTGAATACACACTTCTCAATCACTCATTGTATGTTAGCCTCAGCATTTCCAAATGTTGAGCCAAAATATTCAGTTGATCATATAAGTGAGGTTCATACAAATAATCGACTTTCTAATTTACAGTGGATGTCACTATCTGATAATTCACGAAAAGGTCAAGCTGCTACTGTTAAAAAAACGAATGAATATGGTGGTCGCAATGGAAAATGGATTATAATGTATCGTTGTTTTAAGGATAAAGAAGATGTCTATATTGGAATGTTTCGCAGCATTGATAATGCGTCTAAAACAATTATTCGTAATTGGGAAAAATTCAAGGAAAAAGAAACTGATGACGAACCACAAGTAAAAACTGTATCTTCTAAAATTCGTCGTTCTTTGGGAGAAAACAATCAATTCCCATACGAATGTCGATTTGAAGATATTGAATTCGAAGATTTGGAAGGTGAAATCTGGAAAACCGTTCCACATTATTTATATCCGGACCAAGATGAAGGAATATATGAAGCATCTTCAAGATCCCGTTTTCGTGGCCCTTGTGGATTCCAATATCCAATACTTATTCGTGATACAAAATATAAACAAGTGTCTATGATAAAGAAACATCTTCTTCACCGTGTAATATATCAAACATTTAAAGGAAAAATTCCCGAAAATTACGATGTGACACACGATGATACTGCTCCATTGGAACACGATGGGTCTTATCGTAATTGGTTAGAGGATCTTGGTATTGCTATTCGTTCGGATAATATGAAAGAACATCACGAAAATAAAGAAACTAAATCAAAAATGGAAGACAAGGAAAATCTCACAGACACATCATTTGATGTTGTAGATGAGATTATCAAAGAACTTCCATTGAGATACATTCCAATAAATGAAGATGATGATTACATTGATAAGCTGATGAAGAATATACCAACTGGTCTTCAATATTATAAAGCCAGAGGAAACAGTGGTTCAATGTTTGTGATTAGTCGTAAAATTACCCCAGAAGGAAAATCCGATATTAGTTCTTCTGGTTCAACTCGGCGTAGTGATCGTGAAAAGTTTATTCAAATATTTCCCAAATATATGGGGTGTTTAAAAATAGCACATTTTGACAGATACAATGAAATCTTGACTGCATATGGACTTGAAGATAAATACTGAATCAAAATTCGCAATACATATGTCTTTTCACAATTTTCCGTGATTTTCAGCGATTTTTTGTAGAATTTCAATATCATAAATGCGGCATGCCTCGGCTAAAAGACGTAGTTCGAATATCATATTGCCATCACACAAAGGCATGAAGATGTCGTTGATATTGTCGCTTCCTATCCCGACTTTAACACCGTGATTTGCAAATATATCAATGGGTGCGATTGAATTCGAAATATGCCCTACATCATCCCGGAATTGTTTCATTGAAATCGCAGCACTGGGACATACGATGACCCCGACATCATTCATATAAAGTCTTTCAGCGATATCGTATATTTCTATTGGAGGTTTCTTTGAAACGCTAACACAGTGAACGGCATTGGCTCTACCCTGATACTCATACATCTCAACAAAATCTATGAAATTACTGGTTTCATCCTCATATGGAGTGTTGAGTTGATCGAGGTGTGCTTCAACTGGCAAACCGAGTTTTTTCGCAATAGTGAATGCGATGTCTAGATGAAGATCCGATTCTATACCATCGATTGATGGGAGGCATCCTACAAAATCTGCGGATTCACATGCTTTTTCATACAAAGCAACATTTTCACTTGTTGAAAATCCTTCGAGTGGTTGAACTCCAATCTCGATCTTGAAGTTGTGTGTGTTGTGTTTTTTTTTCAATATCTTTGCTTGATTCCAACACATCAAACCCACAGTTTGATCAACGTCTATAAAGGAACGAACAAGGTTTACACCTTGATTCTTCATTGATAATATGGTAGATTCCATTCTATTTTGAATGCATGTTTCCGTATAGTTCCGTTTGATATCTCTCATCAACACCCATTTTTCTTGCATGTGAACATTGGATTGCCTCAGTATATTGCCATTTATAACATTAGATTTATCTAAATGACAGTGCAAATTTTTGAACTTAAAATTGTTGAATAGACGATTCATGTTTAAGATAGAAAACAAAAAAAACTTTGAAAAGATATGTAAAAAATTAAAATGGGTTAGAAAAACACTCAAAATTATACTAATATACCAAACAAAACCAAGAAAGTCATGATTTGTCATAAAGTAAATTTATTGAAAGAGAAAGTTCCAGAAGTCATTTCTGAATTGATACAATCGTATTACTTTAATTCACGCATATTACAACGTGAACTAACAGAGAAAAAGGAATATATTGACTCCAAGCGTATCGTCAAAATGATGCGTAAGGATCTTCAAGAATCTCTGTTTAACCGATATGGTTCTTACGTGAGTATCATGCGTGCCTATAAAAGACACGCTCAAGGAGAGAAGACAATGCCAATCGGCAAATTTGTGGTTCTTCGAAGCTTGATGGTGTGATAAATAAAATGAAAAGACGCTAAGGTTTTTTTTGTCAACAAAACAAAACAAAACAAAACACAAAACAAAACAAAACAAAACAAAACAAAACAAAAACCACTCTTGAAATGATAAATGAAAAGACACATTTTAAAATATACTGCAATTCCATAAAATTATGGCTTTCTGAAAAGTATCAGGTTATTTTTTTATCAAAAGATGAGGAAGAAAGTAAAATGAAAAAATGTATTGAACACTTTAAAACCTTCACCCTCGATGTCATCAATTTGAAAAACAAGAAAGTTACACAGATTTGCGGAATGACAAGACATGGTTATTTCATCATCAATGGCCAATCTTATATATGGCCTTTCAAAGAGATTTCAATTGAAAATATGATATACAAGAATTCGAAACATGTCGAGTGTTGGACATCGTTGATCAACAAACCTTGGACAATGTATTCGGGCAGATTGCGACTGTTTGTAAATAAGAACATCTTATGTGTAGAACAAAAGTATGGTGACATGAAATTCTCTTTAAAAAAATATCTTGAACTTCTTGGAATCGATGATGCGATTCTGTTCAAACATTTCGAAAGTAATGATTCTTTCAAAATTCTCTTCAAAGAATTGAAAAATGAAAAAGATGTGGCGAACTTCTCATCCACGTTTTTACAACATTTAGAGGATCCCGACGACAAGATGCATTATTTGTGTATGATGATTGATACACTATTTTCAGATGAAGACTATACTGATGTCAACGATATTTCAAACAAAAGAATCATATCTACAGAATTTTTCATTGGAAGCGTTTGTGAAATGATTGACAACCCGAAGATTATGAATATAATGATAAAGCGCATTCATTCAAATGGCCAATATGTGGATCGAAAGAATTATTTTGAATACATGTCACATGCTACGAGAGTGATTCGAGGATCTACAAATCATTCTTGCAACTATGAAAAGCGCGAAATTCATAATAGTCATTTTGGTGTATATTGTCCGTATCGTTCTACAGAAGGAGAATCAATCGGATTGACCTCAGATCTAGTTTCAGGCGTAAAGATATTGGAATTTGAAATTGACAATTTTGAAAATATCGAAAATAATAAAAACAAAATTTTCAATGGACAGGTTCGTCATCATCATATGAAACAACAAAACAATATATGGGTTTATTCGAATGGTGGACGGGTCATTCCAACATCAAAATTTGAACACGGATTCACGGCAAAACAGATTGTATTCAAAAGGCATCTTCCACCGATACGTATTTCATATGCGACAACACATGTCAGACAATCAGTCAGAATCGCGTATCCTCAAATGCCAATTGTTCAGTCAAATAATACAGACGCGTGTATCATGAATGGCCAGAACGTATTTGTAGCAGTTTCGAGCTATTTTGGATTGAATATTGAAGATGCAATTGTGATTAACGCTGATTTTATTTCATCTGGCGGATTTCACACTTTGCATACAAAGAATTTCAAACTGAATAAGAAATCTAAAGAACGATTTGAAATGATTCCTTCTAATTATGATATTGTGAAAAGACATGATATTTCACTAAAGAAAATAGATGAAAATGATAAATCAACATTGATTCGCAATGAAATGTCGTCAAGTATTAGAATAACTCATATCAATTCAACTAGAAATGAAATCCGGTGGAAGCAAACACACATTCATTCCGCAACAATAGGTGATAAACTATCAACTCGGTCTGGACAAAAGGGTGTGATTGGATGTGTAGTGAAGTCGTGTGATTTACCCTATAATCGATATGGAGAAAAGCCAGACATCATCATCAATCCCGCGCATTTGCCGTCACGGATGACAATCTCTCAGCTTTTGGAATCGTTCTTTGGGAAAAAGGCTATCATAGCAGGAACTCTTGTTCGAGATATTGATACAGTTGTTTTTGACTTTCATAACAATCAAGGGAAAGAGTATTTCTGGTGTGGAAAAACAGGAATGCAAATAGACAATAAGATTTTCTTTGGGTCTGTATTTTATATGGCACTGAATCATTTTTCACATAAGAAATGTAGAGCGCGAAGCAAAGGTTTTTATGATGAATTGACTGGTCAACCATTAAAATGTTCGAGAAACGGTGCATTACGAATAGGAGAAATGGAACGCGACTCGATTATTGCTCGAAATAGCAATGATATATTGAATGAAAGATTTTCTTATGATACTATGAAAATATCCGTGTGTCAATCTTGTGGCTGGCTAGAACCCAATTTCAAATGCTGTGAACATTCTTCAATTATTCGTGTTTCTATGTCTCAAACGACACGTTTAATGTTGTATGAATTATACGCACTGGATATCTTTCCAAA
>Ga0257110_1001143_pt1 | contig 12523 bp, 14 predicted proteins | sample LP_taG_7_FD_190184 | JGI IMG/M metagenome (GOLD analysis project Ga0257110, IMG submission 190184) | Marine microbial communities from Northeast Subartic Pacific Ocean, Canada - LP_J_2015_P26_10m | ecosystem: Environmental > Aquatic > Marine > Oceanic | place: Canada: Northeast Subartic Pacific... | reverse complement strand
GAGATTTCCAAGAGTATGGACTCTGATGATGAAGAACAGTACGACCCTTCTAAAGCTAAGAAGAGGTCATCCGGACAACAAATCACAGTGAAGAAAAATAAGTGGTAACATTCTCGACCAACCTTAATGTGTGAATATTCATATATGATTATATGTGAATATTTATGTTAGATTTTTAGATTGTTTTAGATTATTTTAGATTTTTCTATATTCCATATTTTGGGTCTATTTACATAGGACCGGCCATACGGAGACCACCGGCAACACCAGTACCGATAGCGAATGAAGCACCTTGTCTGGCACCGGCACCCATGGATGGAATGAACACGTCCAACACACTAAATGTGGCGGCGGCCATAAGGGCAATAACAATGATCTCTTCGACGTTGAGAGACTTCTTAGGAATCACGTAGGCAGCGATGGCAACGATGATACCTTCAACAAGATACTTGATGATTCTTTTTGCGAGTTCGGTTAAATCGAAAGATCCGGACATTTACAATATATATTATATGAAAACAAAAAAAAATAGCAATTTGTGTTTGAGATATATATATCGACAAAATCAACTTAAATAACTTTCATAATTATTCAATATAGTTAAACATGTCTGGATTCGAGCGTAAAGTATTGGAAAATGGCCAAATTAACCCCAATTATATTGATTTGTGTGACGAGGATACCCCTATTGCTGGTCAAAAATTCGCGTGCTTGTCATTCATTTCTCCGGAAAAGGTTCTAAAACAAAGAGAATTGTTTCTGTTTGAAGAATTCCTAAAGCAATGGGATTTCAAAAAATCTATGGATAAGTTTTTTGATTTCATTCACTTTATTTCATACAAATATGGATTAGATGTGGAATCATTGATTGCCGATTATACAGAGTTTATCAAAGATGAAGGCGCTAAACTTCGAGAGCAAGGCGTCGAAGACGATTACAAGAATTTCTTGGATAAAAATGAGGATTCGTTGAACGCTAAATTTCAGAAAGAGAACAACTTCCAAACCTCTGTTCGCGGATTGAAAATCCGTGGTGTATTTCCCACCCAAGAAGAGGCCGAATTGAGGTGTAAGAAAATCCGCGAGTCTGACCCGAATCACGACATCTTGGTTGGACCCGTTGGTCTATGGTTGCCTTGGGACCCTGACGCATACAAGACCCAACGTGTGGAGTTTATGGAAGATGAACTAAACCAACTACACAGCGAGAAAACGAAGAATGAATCTAAAGCCAAGGAAGAGTTCGAGAATCGTGTGAAGGAGAGTAAGCGAAAGGCGATTGAAGACAATATCAAGAAGGCCGAGAAGAGTGGTAATGTTCTTACACAAACAATCGACGATCAGGGTAATCTTGTAGGTGTCACCGAGACCGTTGATTTCGATCAACGCGACTCGACCACTGAAGAGGAAACAAAAAAATATAATGAAGAATTGGCACAAAAGACACAAACACAACCTTAACTACTTAATAACAAACGATATCCATATTTTTATATTTTCCCCACGACTTAAACTCTTCCATCGTAAACATCTCTGGCCACAATGGCATGGTCGCTTTTTCTGAGAAAGTCGCCAATATAAATCGAAACACAACTATAAGTCACGGCGATTTCTTTGAACGCGGTGTCTGCATACTCATAAAGAGTGTCTATTTCTTTGAGTATATTGATTATTTCTTGCGGGTCATCGGCGCGATTGTTTATCGCATCTATGAGCCTATATATGATATTTGTGAACGATGTCACCACGAGTTGGAAGACATTCGCCACTTCTCTATATTTTTGGTGCTTTTTGTCAGACCGCTGGATTTTCATCTTGTATTCTTTTTCTGAGATTTTGTTCTGCATAAACTCTATGCGCATGTCTTGGTGTTTGATATCATTGCCGACATCATACCGTGGGATTTCCACTTGACGAATGTGTATAGTTAATCGTATGTTTCTCTCAAGCATAGCCTCGACATTTTGTAAATACGAAACATCTCCTGTGCGAATTTTCAGCCGGATATGATTGATCATATAATGGTTCAGTTCTTCGGCGCAATTGTTTGGCGGATGCTGCACATTCTGCGGATTCGCGTCGCCATTTTGACGCATATATTCATAATAATGTGGATTATGAATATTATGTTCTATACGACCGGTTCTGAAACTGAACCCGACGTGACACTGAGTGCACCACATTTGGTCGCATCCATCTATCTTGTATATTCCAAACCCACAGCTTGGACAAGCTTTAGTGTCTCTTGCGAGCAGTTTTGCCGTTGCCACATTGTTTGGGTCACACGTGTGTTCACAATCTTTATTTAATCCCTTGATTTCGTGGCATTCTGGGCAAGACCATTTGTCACACACCCCACACTTCCACTGACTACTCAGGAACCCTCGACAGACTTCATCGGGACAAGCTCTTACAAAGTCGGCTCGTTGCTTTGACGCCCCTTTACCTATGTCGGTTCGTAGCACGCGTTGTCTCTCGGAAATGGTTATTTGTTTTAGACGAAGCCGTCTTATAGCTCGTTCTAATTCCCATTTATCTTTTTCTATTGTATCAATTTCTTTGTATTTACCGATAAGAACTTGTGTCGCTGGAAACAACGCACGCTCTTTATCAAACAGAATGTTTTCCCTGTGAGTTTTCAAACTGTTTGCTATGAAGGATTTCGTCATTTGGTCGGTTAGATACTTACGCGTCCACTCTTTGCCACAATTGGGCGACATACATTTACTAATGCTTTCCGACAGGAACCATCGTTGCCAACAACTCCTACACGCATCGAAATCGCAAAAGCAACACTCGATTTTTGATCGAGTGAATTTGGTGAATTCTTCTCCGCAAATAGAACAGTCTGACATTTGTATAATATGTATTATTGTGCTAATCTATTCATACATAAAAATATAATCAATTTTTTGTATTACTCATTTTGCGGAGATCTTTCGATTTTTCTAAATAATCCTCGCGAAGGGTATTACACCCACCACAATGGTCTTCGTTCGTCAAATCCACTTTCTTCAGACATTTATCATCCGTTGTCAACGCCCATCTCCCCAACATTAGTCGCTTTATTGGTTTGAAATCAAAATTGGAGGGAATATTGACTCCCATCTTTTGAAAATACTGCAACAACTTCATTTGTTAGTATTCCGGTTAAATATTTATATCTTTTCATAAATATTTATTACTCAGTCATCCGTTATTACTCTAAACGGTTGGAAAAAATTCCCAGTCGAGGTCGTGACAAACCTTCTTCCATATCATATCTTGATCCAGTTGTTTCTCCCTATCTTTCATCATTGGTATATACGGCAAATACTGTAATTGGTCTAACAACGTACACAATTGATATAATGTGTATGTGTAATTAAAAAAATTCGTGCGACTTGCCGGACAATGAACCGCCCACGGCTTTTGTATTTCGATAAACAATACACACAACGTTTCATGCAACTCTTCATTCATAATCGGCGGTTTGATCCCTAATGTGGAATTTATATATTGGATGTGCTCGAAATATTTATTCAATCCCAGTTTACGCAATATTTCGCGCATTTTATCATAATTGATTTCCTTGTAATCCTTTATACGTTCCTTCTTTATACGGTCTTTTATCGATTGTATGACATCATCCGGTATTTGCGTCGTTTCTTTCGCTTGGAACTGCGACAAAATCTCTTTGAAATGGTTCAAACGGATATAAGCTGTATAAGATACCTCGCTAGGTGGTTCCTTATTAGCGGGTTTACTCGAATCCACTATATAAGACACATAGTTGCCACACTTGTCATTATTACATATCAATATACCTTCTTCGTCTTGTGGAATAAGCTCACCATCGTGACACACCGCACACACATCAGCAGCAACTACGAAATCGTGGATATTTAATACACTGTTGTTCACATTTTTCCAATAATTTTGGTAAAATGCTTTTGATTGGTTATACTGGGTTGATTGTGTGTCAGATGCCTCTGGCGTTGTGCTTTTCACCTTGAAAAATGAGTTTAATGCGTTGGTGTTCTGACTCCCAAGTCCATTTGAAATGTTTTTCTTCTGTTCAAAATATTTAAATACATATTTAGAGTTTTCCAACAAGTATGTTTTTTTCTCTATTTTCAAGCGTTTTATTCTAAGTTTACAATCCTTTATTTCATCCTTCAGTTCCATTATCTTGTCGATTTCGTTTTTCTTTAGCTTGGATAGTTGTTGTTTGAGATCTGTTATATATAAAGTCAAAGATGGAATTTCCTCGTTTTCAATTTCATCAAAATGATTCAACATCTCGCTGTGCTTTTCATCAATATTATTGTTTGTATATACCGATTTTTGATTTTTCATATCGTTTTATTTTATGTATTTTTATATTTATTATATTTTTTGGATAATTAATATAACACTCGAATTTGATATCTAACAATATATTGTATTATATTCAAATACCAGCATAATATGACTCATCCTTCGTGGTGTGGTTGTTTTTTAAAAATATTATCTTTCTACTAATATATACAACACACACACGATGCCATATCAATTCCAATTCTCATACCAAGACACACCACAATTTCAGTGCTCTCTCAAGAATGGAAGATGTTCATACATCTTGTCCTCGACGGGCGAACAGTGTAAGCGGAAGCAATATATAGGTTTCGACGTCTGCTTCCAACACCTGGCAAAGGCATACAAGGTACGAATTGCCCGTACAACCCTACCTAACACACAAGGTAAAGGACTCTTCGCATACAATGACCCCTCTCCTAATCATGATATCGTGTTCAAACCTAACGACAATATCATTACATACATGGGAGAAACAGTTAGTGCCGATGACTTGGAGCAGAGATATGGAGATAATACTGCTCCCTACGCTCTTCAACTTTCCAAAACCTCCTTTGTTGACGCAGGATGTGAACGAGGAGCAGCTTCTTTTGCAAATCACAAGAGTCGTTCAACTGCCAACGCAAAGTTATCGTATTATAGAGGAAATGTAAAAATAAAAGCAACCAAAAACATTCGAAATGGAGATGAAATATTTGTTTCGTATGGTGATATTTACCGTTTGAGAGAAGAAGGTGTGTCCCATCAAACCAAATATGTTCGTCGTGTCTAGAGACACTTGTATGTGAATAATTAATATAACCTCGAAATTTTCTTAGAGGCCACATAGTATATATGTGTTGTATAATATATATAATATAATATATAACATAATGCAATCCCAAAACCCACCGTCACCATCAGTATCTGAAGCCGCATAACAACACACAGCACAAATTATTACAAATCTTAATCCACAACCACAACAACCATAACCACAACCACAACCACTACAAACACTTTTTGACGCAATTGATCCACCACCTCCACAATATAACTCTCCAACTCCAGGTGGTAAACCTAAAGCAAAAATGTCGAAAACAAAAAAGAGAAGATGTAAAAATCGTCAAAAACAAAAAAAAGAAATATGAAAAGATATCATAATGCAAACACCAAGACAAATCGAAAAAAAAGAGTACCATAAAATGTATTTTATAACGAACGCCATTGAAAATGGATGGAGTGTCAAAAAACGGAACGATTCTTATATTTTCACAAAAAAGAATGAAAATAAAAAAGAAGTTCTCAAACAAGAATATTTAGAAACTTTTGTCAATTCCAATTTACACCCATTTCCGTAATTCTTTTGGTTTAATGGAGTGTATTGTGTGTGAGTAATCGAGCATTTTCCGCTGTATACATAGAGACAAATACTCCGCGTCATTTAGCAATAAACCAGAATTAAAATTTTTTTGAAATTTAATTTTAATTTAGCGATTTCCCCGAAATTATTTTCTTTTTGTAGTATATATTCATTTTAATATGGGTGGAGCTTTGATGCAACTAGTCGCCTACGGCGCACAAGACGTTTTTCTTACCGGTACTCCTGAGATCACCTTCTGGAAGGTGTCTTACAGAAGACACACCAACTTCGCCATGGAGTCTATCGAGCAAACTTTCTCCGGACAAGCCGACTTCGGTAGACGTGTTACATGCACTATCTCCAGAAATGGTGATCTTGCCTACAGAACCTACCTTCAGGTGACTCTCCCAGAGATCAACCAATCCATGAAGGGATCTTCTGGTGATGTTTACGCCAGATGGTTGGACTATGTTGGTGAGCAACTTATTGCCCAAGTTGAGGTTGAGATTGGTGGTCAGAGAATCGACCGTCAATATGGTGACTGGATGCACATCTGGAACCAGATGACCATGACTTCTGAGCAACAGAGAGGATACTTCAAGATGATTGGTAACACCACTCAACTTACCTACATCACCGACCCTACTTTCGCCTCCGTGTCCGGTCCTTGTGCCGCCAACGGTGCCCCTACCCAAGTGTGTGCCCCAAGAGATGCTCTTCCTGAGACCACTCTTTATGTTCCTCTCCTTTTCTGGTTCTGCAGAAACCCAGGACTTGCCCTTCCACTTATTGCCCTTCAATACCACGAGGTCAAGATCAACCTTGACTTGAGACCTCTTGGTGAGTGCTTGTGGGCCGTCGGTTCCCTTGCTGCCAGCCAAGGAACCCAATCGGTCACCACCGCCTACCAACAATCTCTTGTTGCCGCCTCTCTTTACGTTGATTATATCTTCCTTGATACCGATGAGCGTAGAAAGATGGCCCAGAACCCTCACGAGTATTTGATCGAGCAAGTTCAATTCACTGGTGATGAGTCTGTTGGTTCTTCTTCCAACAAGATCAAGCTTAACTTCAACCACCCTGTGAAGGAGCTTATCTGGGTTGTCCAACCTGACAGCAATGTTGACTACTGTGCTTCCCTTGATGCCCAATCTGTGCTCTTCAAGACTCTTGGTGCCCAGCCATTCAACTACACCGACTCCCTTGATGCCCTCCCTAACGCCATCCACGCCTTTGCTGGACCTTCCGAGATCAGCGGTTCTACCGAATTCGTTACCTCCCAAGGTCTCTTCCAAATGCCTGGTGCTATCGATGTGTCTGGAGTTGCCGGTGTTCTTCAAGACCCATTCGATGCCCAATCCGGTTCCGTCGGTGCTTCCGGTGTCTCTGATGCCGGTTCATTCGTCCTTGCCGAGACCGCTCTTGACCTCCACTGTTGGGGTGAGAACCCTGTCGTCACCGCTAAGCTTCAACTTAACGGTCAAGACAGATTCTCTGAGCGTGAGGGATCATACTTCGATGTTGTCCAACCTTTCCAACACCACACCCGTGCCCCAGATACCGGTATCAATGTTTACTCATTCGCCCTTAGACCTGAGGAGCACCAACCATCCGGAAGTTGCAACTTCTCCAGAATCGACAACGCTGTCCTTCAATTGGTTCTTTCTTCTCCTACCGTGTCTGGTGTTGCCACCGCCAAGGTCAGAGTGTACGCTGTTAACTACAACGTGCTAAGAGTTATGTCAGGAATGGCGGGCGTAGCATACTCAAATTAGTCGATATGGCCGGTATTTGTGACCTACATATTAGAAAAAATTACAAAAATTATAAAAATCATAAAAATAATACTATAAAAAACTTTAAAATTATTATTAACATACGAGTAAATAATAATTTCAGAAGATATTTTCTGCGTGACCTACATATATAATCGTTTGTGTGACCTACATTTATTTATCCAAAACCGAAAGAATATAAAAACTAAAATTTTATATTTTCATAATATGTCTTCATCTAAAACTCATGTTGCTACCACACAGAATCAATTATTGTTAGATAATCTGATGGAATTTTACAAAAACAAACCGTATTTAAAACAAATGATGAACATCATCAACGGTGAGTCGAATATTTCCCTCCGCATTATTGACTGGTTCGTCACCAACTTCGCCAAGAAAAATTATACGGTGTTTGAGATTTACTCCAAAACCACTCTGGACGGGGAACCCGAGCGTAAGCGTTTCAAGGTTTACAACGACTACAAACTCAAACTGAAGGCTTATTCAAAGCGAAAATTCGACCCATTTTGTCGCTGGGAACGTATTTCAATTCCTTACGACAGCAACGTTGTGATGGAGACCACGATTGGCCAACTCAATTTTTTTAAGTGGGCCATCGAAAATAAAATCATCGATTATATTTGCGAGCATTATGAAGCAATTGAAAGCGATATGAACGTGCGTAATAATACTTACAAGAATCAAGGTAAACTCGATACAAAAACGCGAAAAAAACGCGAAGAGCTTTCCATTTATGCGTGTAAGTGCATTAAGAAGGAATCAGTGGAAATTGTCGTGAAATTCAATTAATGAACAAATCCCTTTGAAAAAAATTGATTCAAAATATTATTTTGTAAGAGAATGTATAATAATACACAATGAGTTTATCATTATACAAGATAACACAGAGATACGGAAATAATACCGACCAGATAGATTTTATCAAACACCTGGAAAAACATATCGACGATTACAAAATCTTAGGCAAATATGAGATCGATAAACACGCGCAATTATCGATAAGTCTAATGCGCGATATGGAAGAGCGAAATCAAAATGATTGCGCTCCCTGCTGTTTCGAGGGTGAAAACAAAATATTAAATGAGAAACACTTCCAGGTATTGTTTGAAATGGTTCAAACACACGAAGGTATCCCGGATGGGTTGGTTCAAAATATGGACGACCATAATAAAAATGTCGCTGAAATCTGGAATAAAGATGGCGTTGAATCAGCGGTGGAAGTTATGACTCGCGGTTTGCGAAACGGAACAATGAGTTATTCACAGATGCGAGAATTATACGGCTGATTATCGCCCTCCTTTCGCTCCATCATAGTTCGCCCATATGCCTACAGGTAAGTCCACATATTTGAATCTATATTTTTTTGAATTTCGTATTAGATTCAAAAAATGAAAATCTCCGCACACACCAGCCTGGAATTTGAAATGGGAAAACACGCTGTAATGAACACAAAAACACGCCATATCGATATCGCCGTTGATGAACACGTTTCTCCGGAAATGGTCGTCTTTGGGCAAAACACGGTCTTTGTATATTTTGGCTTTATAAATAAGGACTTCGTTTTCCTTGACATTATCGCAGAGTTTAGCCAACTTTTCTATGAAACTGGCGTCACACAGTTTACTGTCGTCGTCCAATATAATCACCCAGCCTTCTTTGAGAACTGCTCCTAAATCATTCAAATATAAATTGTAGAACGCACGACCAGCGGTTTTGTCGGGAGTCACCCGGATTACATCGGTTTCGTCGGACAAATAAGAACACTTCGGGTTATCACTGCTTTTGATGTGTCTGATGTTTTCGTAAGACTGTAAATCGATACTATCTTTCAGAGTTTTGTAATAGTTAGGGCGATTGCCCGTGCGCGTAAGTATATTGATGAGGGTCATTATAATTTTCATCAATATAATTATTGGAAAAATCAAACACAAGACTGTTTTCAAGATTATAAATGATATCTCGATAGGTTTCGCAAAACTATTGGACGCATATTATCTACATAGTTTATTTATAGGTAGTTTATGGAAACCGCCAGGATGCGGAAAGTAATATTTTCCACTGTATCCGTTATGTATACATTTTAAAGCCGGTTCATTATCACAATTTATCGGCACTATTGCGTCAATCTCACTGATACCCCATCCCATCATTACACGAATACCGCCATTTACATTTTTATAATTGAAATTCAAAAAGGATTTATTCTTAATCCATTCTTCCATAACCTTTTTGGGATATAACCAGCACGCTCCAAATCTATTTTCAGGATTTACCGCTTTACCGTTTACTGTTTTGATTACACTCGACGAATTTCTAATATCTGAAAAGAAGTAATTATTGCTCTGGTCGTGTACCAACCGTGGTATTGTATATACTTTGTTTTCTTTTTCAAACAGATTGATACTATTGTTTACTAAGTAGTCAATACTTTCTTTCGATATGATTGTATCGTCTTCCGAATACCCGAACCAATCGTAATCATTCATTTTCGATTGAATTGAAATCCGATGTTTGGTTGTCAATCTAAATGGATGTTCATCGTGAAAGTTGTAAATGTTGAATGATAAATTTATGTTGGGGTATTTCAATTGATCTATGCGTTGTACATCTACGTTTTCTTCGTTTATATCTAACACAACATCTTTCTGGTCAAACCCTTCATAATTATTGATTTCTTCTAAAAACATCATCACACCTTGTAAAACGTGTTCAGTGAACTCATTGCTTGATTTATCTATTCCGTGTTTGTTATCCAACCTCTTGTCTGGATTCATATAGTATGCTATGTGTAGTAAAAGTTTTCCGCGTTTCATTTCATACATATACTTTACTATTTCGATAACTATTTTGAAAAAAAATCCTAAACATAATCTATATGTCTTCAACCGATCAAGATTTCAATCAAAGATTCAACGTGGCGACCGCGGTTTCATTAGAATTTTACCGTGTATTAATGGGCTCATTCCTCGTTTTGTTCGTTCCTCAGTTATGCGACGACCACGCTTGTTCGATGAATGAAAATGTGAATCGAGGTGATACTTTGACCAACATTGGAATCGCACTTAACTCGATAACACTGTTCGCGTTTTTCCTTCTTTATTTTATTGAAGTCAAGCGAGAAAACAAGATGATTACTTATTTAGAAGTAAATAAATTCAAAGCGCTCGACAATGAATCCGTTGGGGAAGCGTTGCTGCAACTGGAGCCTTCGAAAAAGGACAATATTTTATTGTATGATATGTATTATCAAAAAATGGGATATTTATGTACAGGAATTTTCACAGTAAACTCGACGGTGAGCTCCATCGTCATTTACACAAACTACTTGGATAGCAAAACAGTAACAGTGTTTTTGACAAATTTATTGTTTATGTCTTTGAAAGTTCTCGATGTGTATAATACGGTGAATTCCAAACCGAATATTTTCTTCAGTGCATATCTCAAAAAGAAAGTGCAGTACAATGATGTTGACCCAGATAAATATATGAATAAACCTACCGAAGAAAAAACATCTCCTCTTACCATACAAATTCCGGTTAATGTTGAAGAAGACTTCATCATAGAAACTGAACCTCAGGTTGAAACAAAAAAGCCGGAAGATTCTGTATAGATTTGTATGGATTTGTATGGATTTGTATGGATTTCAAAGGGTTTTGGAAGCATTCTTTACGTTCCCTTTATTTTGAGTGGTCGTTTGCTGAAAATATTCTTGTTGTCGTATGTGCTTACCCGAGTGTATATATTTTCCGCTTTTTGATTTCTCTTTCTCTCTTCGTTTACTTCTATCCATCTATCCTATCTGTGTTTGTGTGGTTATATCAAACAAGAATCAATTTTTCAACATCAAATTAAGGATTCCGACATTCGTTGCGCTTGACATATTAATATGTGTTTATGAATCATAATGAATATATTCTACTATGATTATGACGATAATTGTATATTAAGTAACCAACAAAGTAACTATTTGTATAAAATGTCATATGTTTCTTTATTTAGTGTTTTTGCCTCATTATTTCTAAAAAATATTTATATATCTTTGGTTCCATCCAGTGTATTATTATCATCAATTTATTATTGGAAAAAACCAGATTATTCTATACGACGTTATATTGACATGGTCACAGTGAAACTCTCTCTAACTTATTATTTTTATATAGCTCATAAATATAACATTTATAGCTATATATTTTTCATGTTATTGTTACCAATTAATAGTTATTTTGTAGGATTATATTATTATAATAAAGATAATTGGAAATCTACATTTTTTCATAGTGGAACTCATATATTGGGAAATATTGGTAATATTTATTTATACTATCACTTATGTAGATTGAATTTATCGGAGAACAACACATAATATGGTATAGTTGAAAATAAAGGGAAAAGTATTGATCAAAATAATCGATTGGTTCTCGAATCTTCCTAAATATTTCCTGTATAGAAATTAATATTTTTCGCGTTTTTATTTTTGAAGGGTATTTTTTTAGAAGTTTCTATTTTACATTTTTGAGAACCAATAGTTTTTCAAAAATATATGAATCAAATGAAATCAAATTTATCTAAAAAATATTGAACTTTTGTTTATCATGAATATATCCAACGATCTATGAAACATAATATAATTTCTATCTTGTAAATATTTTACAATGGGGACACTTGTGTCTGAATAGTTATTTTCAAACCCGATAACATCGATGAAAACTTTGTCAAAATTAATAGATTTGATCACTTCGAACTCAGCCCCTTCTACGTCAATTGATAAGTAATGTATGTGTGATATGCTGTGTTCATCTAATATCGTTTCCAACTTTTTAGTTTTCACCGTGATAATTTCTGTAGTTGATCCGAAAGCATTATTCTCATTCTCTAACCGAACCATATGTCTGGGGTCGAACGTTTCTTTAATTCCTGAAATCATTTCAGTATAACCACTATTGAAAATGAATTCAGTTTCCCCATCATAATTGCACACAGCGTAATTTAGGTTTATACTGTTAGGTCTGTTGATAACTAATCTATCATATACTTTTTGAATTGG
>Ga0257110_1001142_pt1 | contig 12525 bp, 4 predicted proteins | sample LP_taG_7_FD_190184 | JGI IMG/M metagenome (GOLD analysis project Ga0257110, IMG submission 190184) | Marine microbial communities from Northeast Subartic Pacific Ocean, Canada - LP_J_2015_P26_10m | ecosystem: Environmental > Aquatic > Marine > Oceanic | place: Canada: Northeast Subartic Pacific... | reverse complement strand
GCGCAGAACGCAGAACGTTCCACTGTAGAACTGCGAGCCGCTTTGGGAGCTGCTGTACGTGAGCTGGAAGAGCGGGGGGACTCTCGTGCTACGCCTACCCGTGCTGGAAAGCTGCTGCAGCAGGAAGTTAAGATATTTGATGAAGAGCAACTTCCATTACTGCGTCTGGTGTGCCAGCCAGGCATGAAGGAACGACATTGGACGCAGATTAAAAAAAGTACGCGCCTCGAGTCGCTTGAGATAACTGACACCTCAAATTTGTTGCAGATGCTCGATGTTGGCCTGCAGCACTACGCTGGCGTCATTGAAGAGACTTGCGTTGCTGCTGGGCATGAACATGCACTGGAAGAGCAGCTAGAGTACATGGAACGCGCGTGGACCACTGCGGTGTTTGCAGCTGAGGCGTGGCGCGGATTCTACAGGCTCTGTGGTACTGAAGAGGTTCAACAGGTGCGATTGATTATACTAACGATTATACTCGTATGCTCGATTTGATCTTCCATATTTGTCACCTATACTCCATTCCAAAAATGCTTCCTTCTTTTTATGACTTGCGTCTATCGTCATAGGAATTAGACAATCAAATTCTGCGAACTCAAACAATCCAAGGCAATAAGTATGTACGGCCTCACGCCAAGCGTGCTGCAGGATGGGAAGCAAAGTTGACCAAGCTACAGGAGACCATCGACGAACTACTTGCACTTGAAGCGGCGTGGTTGTACCTTGAGCCAATCTTCAAGACTGGAGATGATGTCGCTCTGCAACTGCCAGCTGAGGCAGTGCTGTTCGATGAGATGGATCAAGTGTGGCGCTCGGCCATCTTTTCTATTCTGGAACACCCTGCCGTTTTGAGTTTATCGGAGCACCCTGCGATGTTAAAGTCCTTGATTGAGGCAAACACAAAACTTGAGCTCGTTCGTAAAGGGCTTGCAGGATATCTTGATGCAAAACGAAATGCGTTTCCGCGCTTTAATTTCATTTCAGACGCGGAGCTGCTAGAAATTCTTGCAAACACAACTGATCCAACGAATGTACAGCCGTATTTACTAAAATGCTTTTCTGGTGTCGCTGGTCTTGTATTTTCGCGAAATTCTGATGATGGTGCAATTGAAATTGTCGCGGCCCTTGACACCACTCCAAAATTCCCCAGCAATGGAGCTTTGCAGACTGGCCTAGAAAATGAGGCTCTAGTAAGCTCAGGCAGTGAACGCCTTGAATTTGCATATTTAGCTCTAAATATAAAACCGATTAGGCCGAGTATGAATAGATGCGACGTCGAATGCTGGCTAGGTGAAGTCGAGGAAGTTTCACGTCGTTCCTTGGCGTTGGCGATTGAAGGTTCGACTAGAGAATTTTTTAATACAACAAGTCACGCCTTAGCGTTGCGTGTGCTTCGCGCGCACGAGTGGCAGGAACAAATGCTTCTTGTTGTGCATCGCGTCGCATGGGCACGAAGCGTTGAAGATGCACTTCGGCGCGCTGCCGTCGCAGCGGCCGAAGTAGAGGAAGCTAGATTGCTCAATAGCCATCGGTTGTCTAGCCATACTCATATCTCCTCTGACACGTTGCTCGACCCAAATGCAGCCCTCAAATCGCTGCTGATAGCAGAGCAAAGCCAGTTGGAGGAAACAATTAGTGCTGTGCAAACAACTGACATCAATGATGAAGGAGGTACGACATCCCGGGTTCGAGCATCACTTGGCGTGCTGATTGTTCTTGATATCCATCAGCGCGATGTGACGTGTGCATTAGTTGATAGTGGTGCGTCTGATGTTGCTGATTTTCAATGGCTGGTACAGCTACGATATTACTTGAGGAGCAACGAGGGTGCTCACACACGCATGCCGAGCAAAATCGAAACTCACTGTGTTCATCAATGTCTACCATACGCATATGAGTATCTCGGAGGAGGTGGGAGAAATAAGCTTGCCATTACACCAGTGACCTCACGTTGCTTCCGGGCATTCTTTTGTGCGCTTCGAACTCACGCTGGGTGCACATTTCGATGCATCACTGGCGCCGGCGCCTCAGCGACACTTGTTGGATTCACTCGGGCACTGGCAACCCACACAGTAACATTAAACTGTGTCCCTACCCTAGGATGTGCAACAGTGGCCATGCTGCTACGTGGTGCAGCCACCAGCGGAGCCTGGATATGTCTAGAGGGCTTCAGTCGGCTTCCTCTCGAAGTGATTTCGGTCACCATGGCCAAAGTCAAGGAAAATTTCATATTAGCCCAACGAGAAGCGAGCAATATGTCACCGTTCCAAACAGACGGAGCTCTCTTGGGGGCGATGACTCGAACATTTGTGATTGAATGTGACGCCGGCAAAGTCAATGCCAAGTTTACAAGTGAAATACGAGAACTTTTTCGTCCTGTTTCACTAAGCATCCCCGATCCTGTGAATATAGCGGAAATCTTGTTGTGCGCGCACGGTTCGCAACGCATGCAAGCTCATTCGTTGGCCAAGCATATTTCACAAACTCTGGGACTTTGCACCAAGTTATTGTCAGGTCGTGAACCATATTATCAGTTTGGGTTGGGAATGATGTCTATTGTTGTAGCCACTGTCGCCTCCGCAATTAGGACGCAGGGCTGTTTTGCGGAAGGTGCTGAAGCTAAGCCCGCTCTGACAGATGCTATTCTCATGCGAGCATTAGCTGACACTATGGAGTCCGAAATTGCCCTGCGAGACAGTGAGCTTTTCAAAAGAATTCTGAGATCAATTTTCGTAGAACTCCCTGCACTGGAACGTGACCTGAGTGAGGAGTTTGTTACGACATTTAGGGAGGCATGTAAGGCGCGAAAACAATTGCCGTTAGACGGCTTCTGCACGAACGTGATGCGTCTCCATGATTCAATTAATTCATGGCCTGGTGCTGCTCTTATTGGTCGCTCGTTTTCCGGGAAGACAAGCACTTGGAAAAATCTCATCACCACCATAGGTCTACTGAAGCCGCAAACCAACGTCGCTGTCGCATCCCTTGTCGCCTATCCAGGTGCTCTAACGCTAGGGGAACTATATGGGACATTTCACCCAGAAAGTCGCGAGTGGACGGATGGCATTTTGTCAGGTTGTTTTCGTGAGGTATCGCAGAGGAGCGTCTGCGATGTTCCAAGAAAGCGCCAATTCCTTGTATTGGATGGTGCTGTCGATGCGTCCTGGATAGAGCAACTGCACGGTGCTCTCGATGACTCCGCCACTCTGTGCTTGACAAATGGCGAATTCATTCACCGTAGTCAAATTTTATCTATTATATTTGAATCCGAGTCTCTACATGCTGCTGCCCCTGCAATGGTGAGTCGAATTAGTGTTGTAAACCTCGCTGATAGTTACATGAAATGGCGGGTGCTTTACGACTCGTGGATCTGCTCGCGCGATGCGCAGGGCGTTGTAGAACCTCAAGGAGATTCGACCTTTGCTGGCGACTCTCAGAAAGTTAACATAATGCCTGCCGCTGAATCGACCAAAAGCGTATACCAACCCGATCTAACAGACCAAAAGGCTTTCCATTTGAGTGAGGAGGAATGTCGACTTCTCGAAGCACTAGCTGAGTGGTTGGTTGAACCAGCCCTTGCTTTTGTGCACCAAGAGCTGCACGGTTATGTCGAACCCTTGAGCGATGAGTCGTTGGTCCAGTCGCTGTTGCGACTCCTCGATGGATTGCTCCATATCTGTCTGCGGGGAGCTGCTCCAGCTGCAGGCTCGGCAGATGTCAAGGAGAGGCGCCAACGAAGACAGCACATCGAGTGTGCATTTCTCTGGGCACTTTTGTGGTCGGTGGGTGCATCTGGTCCTGAAACAGCTCAGACACAATTTGGAGTCTTCCTGCGGGATATTATTTCTGACTCTCGAGTCATTCGCACTAGGTATATGACCGTGCACGAGTCACTGACAAGACGGGGTTGGTGTGTTCCTGAGTTCACGGGGGTATTTTCGGGCACTCTTCAGCTCCCGCTTCCTTCGAAAGGGTCTGCACACGACTATGAATATCGGCCAAGAGACAATGAAACTGGAGCATGGAGAATGTGGACGGACGCGCTGCAGGCGGGAGGACAATATTCTGCCCCAGAAATTAGTGGCACCACAGTAATTAGTGAATTACTCGTGCCTACGATCCAGAAGGTACAATCTGGACTACTTCTTGATCTAATGATGCGCGCTGGTGGTTACCCTGCACTTTTTTGCGGTCCTCCAGGATCGGGCAAAACTGTACATGCTCGCGCGGCACTTGCACGCTTGCCTCGAAAGAAGCATCGAACTGCATATCTAAAGCTTCATGCAACTACCTCAGCTCGATCATTTTCTCACGCGCTACTTGGTCGCCTTGTTAAACGACGCAAGGGTGTATTTGGCCCACCAATAAATCAGAAAGCCGTAGTTTTTGTGGATGATATAAATCTCCCGGATGTTCGAGGACCTGGCAAAACGCAAATGCCACTTGAACTCCTCCGCGGACTAATTGAAAATGGCTCATGGTTTGAAACCCCTGATGCAAAGGCCACCTCTAGTGGTGCCCGAGGGCGGGGCGCATGTCACGATAGTGAAGTGGTGAAAACGGGAGTTCAGGTCGATCCCCGCAATACGCCGCTAGGCAAACCAATACTGCAGCGCATTGAAGACACTTCAATATGGGCATCCACTAATGGGCGGGCCGCTGCGAGCGCAAGCGTGCGACTTTTACGCCATTTCACGATCATACATACCTCAGATCCGAGCGACACAACCTTAACACGCGTATATACGGTGCTCGTTGAGTCTCACTTTGCATCCCAGTCCTTCGCATCTGACATTGTGGCGGCTGCTGCAGCTCTCGTCGCAGCAACTATTTGGACGTTGCGAGAAGTTGTGTCAGAGCTACGACCCGCCCCAAACAGACAATTATGCACCTTTGATACTCGTGATTCTGCACGCTGCATACAGGGAGTATTGAGGTGTCGCGCAGATGATGACTTTGACAAGTCTGGCCTTGCTAAGCTTTGGGTACATGAGGTTTTGCGTACTTTTAGTGACAGGCTGTTGGTTTTCGAGGACCAGGAATGGATGGTAACGCACATACAGACTGCACTATTGCGCAGTTTCAAGCTGGATATTGATACACTCATGACAGACCTCAACGAAGCACTACAAAACGGGCGACCATCGTTGAGGTCTGCCAATGCATCTATTGGATCACGGGAGCTACAACAGCTCATCTTTACTGACTTCCATAACCCCCTTGAGCGTGGCGTTTACCTCGAAGCTCGTGATACAATTCAGTTGTATGATGCTTTAGATCGGGCTCAAGATGAGTTCTGCAGTTCAGAGTCCGTATCTACTACTGATGTAGACGAGGTTTCATCGGGTAAGCTACATGATAATGCAGATAAGGATGATTTGGTGCGTGGGAACAAACGCATAGTAGTATTTCCGCTGGTAGCAGCTCATATCTCGCGTCTTGTGCGAGCTTTTGGCTCGTCGGGCGGTGGTCACGCTCTGCTTGGTGGTGCCACTGGAACAGGACGACGAGCTGTTGCGCGTCTTGCCGCCCATGTTTCTGGCTGTACGTTGCTCGAGCCACGGCCATACGCGCAGTTTGATTCGCTAGCTTCGTGGCGCAACGAACTGAAGTTGGCCTTGAGGCGTTCAGGTATTGGTGATGTGCCAGTCTGCTTGCTCATTGCTGATACGCACGTCTTATCTCTCGAGGAGATCCTTGTCGACATCTGTGACGTTATGGCTACTGGGCAGACTCCGGGTCTTTTTCTCGTGGACGAACGCGCGGAAATTGCGGAAGAGATGCGCTCTCGCATGCGAAGGCAGCGAGGCGCAAAGAATGCAGAAACAATGAGCTCCGATGATCTGTTTTCTTCTTTTTTGGAAAGAGTGCGCGTTCGCCTTCATATCGCTCTAGTTCTCTCTTTGGAAAAAGAAAACATTACAAAGGTCAAGCTCATCACGATGTTGCGTCGCTTTCCAGCGCTAGTGTCCAACTTCATGTGTGTTGACCATCATGCCTCTTGGCAGGACAATGCACTGTCTGCCGTCGCTGAGAGCCTTCTTGGTTCGGCCAGGTTTGTGATTGGAACTGGTCTCGAGATTGAGGGTCCTCAAAAGAGCGGACATGATGCTCCGAACAGCAATAGCAAAGAAGTTTCCGCTCTACCTGGAGCGCGACCTGAGTCTGCGATTGACTTCGCTGAGAGAAGGCTTCATGCTAACGCGGTAGCATTATGCTGCCAGATCCATGCTTCAATTAAATCCTGCCACGACCATCGCACGTATGCGTCAACTTCGACCTTCCTTGAGCTTCTTGAGTGCTTTCGAGATAATGTCAGTCGAGCCCAGGCGACGATTGGGAACGCGCGCGCGTGTTATGGTCGCGCATTGGACGTAGCTCATCATGCTCAAAAGGCAATCGCGACCATTGGTGATGGTATTGCTGCGGCAGGGGCCGCACTTGATGCAACCAACTTCGAAGCCGTCGTTTTTGACACTGAGTTAAGTCACAAAAAGTCGATTTCTGGAGTAGAATCAAAATACGCAGAAGTCGAAGCGGATGCGGAGGCCCTTGTTCACGAAGAAGCAGCAGCGCGGGTTCTTGCAGAGGAATTCGAACGTGAGATTGCTCAGGCCCAACCCGCATTTGACGAAGCCTATGCCGCTCTCGAAGCTTTGTCTGTCGCAGACTTGTCCGAATTGCGAGCTTTGCCACGCCCCCCAATAGGGGCGAAGCCCGTTCTTGAGGCTGTTTGCATTCTTCTCGGAGAAAAACCAGTCAAAGTTGCTGACCCCGCCGACCCCACACGACGAGTTTTGGATTTTTGGGGTGCAGCTCAACAGCGGGTGCTGATAGGTGAACCTCCGCAACTGGTGTCTAGGCTACGCGGAGTAGATCATGACAAAATATCAAGCAAGGCCATTTCAAAACTAAAAGATACCTACATAGGACCAGGAGCGACACATGAAGCATCCTTTGTAGAGCCCGATATGCTTGATGGCTTCATAGGCGCGACTGTCTCAAGTGCACTTTGCCGATGGGTTCGCGCGGCAAGCAGTTATGAGCAGACTTCGCGCACTGCGCAACCGAAACGTGATGCGGCAGCGCGTGCTCAGTCTGAGCTTGAAAAGTCCCTAGAAGCGCTCGAGCGCAAAAGGAATGAAGTCAACGGTGTTGAGGCTGAATTGGCAGATATTGCTGCTGGACGAGATGCGACTCGTGAGCGCTGTGATGAGCTTCAAGAGACCATCTTGATCAACTCTCGTCGTCTCGAGCGCGCAAAGTCCTTGCTAGATGCTCTTGTGTCGGGTGGGGAGCTGGAGCGGTGGGAGACACTGGCTTGCGAAGCTGATACAAGAGCCCTGTCTCTTGTTGCGGATGCTCTTTTGTCTGCAGGCGCGCTCACGTATCTGGCCCCTTTGGACTCATGTTCACGTTGCGGATGGCTTGCGGGATGGGCGGTGTGTTGTGAACACCGTGATCTAACCGTTTCCATAGAATGGGGTGTGAACCAACGTGGCGACGGAATCTCACCTCAACCAGCATTGGTAACAAGCAGTGACCCATACTTTCAATCATGGTTGGAGAAGTAATGCCACAGGTACTGGCATCTATGCTCAACGAGCCCCGTCTGTCCGAGTGGCGTGATACCCTCTCGCCTCTCCCATGGTGCCTGACAGATACAATTGCTGTAGATTTGGAGTCAGTCGTCGAGTCTGCCCTCTTTGCCAAACATGCCCGACGTTGGCCGTTATTGTTCGACCCCCATGGCGTCGCGCTCAAATGGGTGTGTTCCGCAGAAAATTACTTGACTGTCGTCCGCGGGTCCGGAGAGCATTCCAGGGTACATCGTGCTGTTGAAACTGCGGCTCCGCTTGGCACCTCTGTGCTTATCAAGGATGTGCGTGAAGAAGACCTTCTTAATCCGGCGATAATGGTAGAAATGATCCCACGCTGTCTTCAATTAAACACGGCAACTTACACTGAGACAGAAAAGACCGGCGATGGGTCTGGGCACGTCAGGAGAAACCTGTCGATTGGACCTCCAAACCTCAGTAACGTATTTGACTGCCAGGAAGGATTCAGATTTTACATGACAACACAATGGCTGAAACGACCACTTCCAGAAGTCATCTGGGACGGGCGCGAGCAGCTCGTATTGATTGATTTTGCGCATTCTCCATCCGCCCTTCAGATGGAAATGCTCCGTGTGATCGTGTCCCAAGAGCAAGCTAGTCTTTACAAAGAAGGAACGAACATTGTACAACAAAACAAGAGATGCAAGGAACGGGTTAGCGAAGTCGAGAAAGAGGTCCTTTCAGCTTTGACAGTGCAACGTGGGGACGGCACCTCCGTTCTCGATGATGGTCAGGCCATCGAGAAGTCTCGCATATTGATGGAAGAAGTTCGCGGCCTGCGCGAACAAGAGCTCGACTTAAGTATCAATAAGCGCGATCTTTATTGTTCGCATGAGCATTACATCCCAGTAGCTTGTGCTGCGCAAGTTTTTTTTTCTGCAATCTCTGACTTAATTCATGTAGAGGCTGCGTATGCATTCTCTCTCACGTGGTTCGTCGAGTCCATTTTGCTTAGTACGCTTCGAGGGTGCAGTATTGGCCATGCTGCGATACAAGCAGACACAGACCAAAATTTGTCGAACCGCCTCGATCATGTGCGCATAAAACTGGCCCACACACTCTTTTCTCGCGTTAGTTCGGCCTTGTTGACAAAGGATAGGCTACTGTTCGCGCTGCTCTTAGCCGTACGACCACATCTTGCTCAGGGGCACATAGGCGATGCCGAGTGGCACTTCTTGCTTACCGGCGCTACGAGTGTCTCTTGGAAACAGGTGTCTGCCCCCCCTGATTTGGGTGTTACTAAAACTTCGCAAGAACATGAGTCAAAGGCACCAATCGCGGTGACTGAGCATGCCAACCCTGCGAAAACTTGGCTACCGGATGAACAATGGAATGAAATGTGCTCGCTTGCTACCCTACCGACTTTTGCTGGGTTGATCGAGGAGTTCGAAGCTCAAATCAAGATGTGGAAACGCATTTATGACGCTTCGGAGCCACATGAGCAGCCCCTACCTCGCCACTGGGATGCTGACCTACGTGGAGTTAACAGACTTTGCATTCTTCGGTGTCTGCGACCCGACCAGATAGCAAATGCAGTCCGAAGGTTTGTTCGAAATGAGCTTGGCAACAATTTCCTCAATGCGCCACCGGCCAGTATTGATTCAATTATAAGTGAAAGCAAGCCTGCTGTGCCCATTATGGTGACAACCACACGTGAAAATACGGCCGCCGCGGCCAACATGGTGATTGCCACAGGAAAACACATGGATCGATTTATTGCGCAGATACTTGTAGTGCCAGGTTGCAGGAGTAGCGGGGACGCGACTCTCGCACAGGCACGCTCGCGTGGTACGTGGGTTCTAGTGCGAAACCCGCAATTATGCCCGGAGTTTAGCTTGCGTCTCGAGGAAGTTTGCCTCGGCTGGGCGTCGGTTGATACGAACACCAAGTTTCGTCTGTGGTTTGTGGTTGACATCGAGAACGTACTATCCACTAACGTACTTCGCCTAGCCACCAAGTTTGCCTATGAGCCGCTGTGTGGGGTTCGCGCCGTTGTTCTTGACCTGTACATGTCCGCATTGGCCAGCACTCCTGACTTTTTAACTCGCTGCACTAGAGGGAACGAGTTTCGTAGACTTTTCTTTGCATTGTGCATATGCCATGCAATCTTGCGCGAACGTATCATGTATGGCTCGTCTGCACCCGGCGTCCCATGCAATTCTAAGGCAACTTGCGAATCTCGCTTAAACTGAATTTTACTTTAGGCTTGGTTGGAACGCGTCATATAACTTTCAGACATCCGATTTGCTGATGTCGTCAGAGCAGCTCATTCATCTCCTTGACAACCACGAAGATAGCCAAAACGCGGCGCCATTTGCCGCCATCGAGCTCTGTATCAGGGAATATATTTATGGTGGGCATATCACAGATGTGATTGATCACCGCCTACTGGGCCTTGTGTTGAGTCGGTTCTGCTGCTCTGACGTTTTACGTCCCGGCCATGCCCTCAGTCCTTCTGGTGAGTTTCGTATGCCCCTTCAAGATGGGAATCAGGCGTCATGGCTTAGAACGGTCGAGGGTCTGCCCGAAGTAGCACCCCTTGAGTTTTTGGGTCTCCACGAAAGTGCCACGGCAGGGAGAAATAACAAAGAAACTGCATCATTACTTAGTGCTGTCTTTCTCACCCAGGGTGCCAATAATAGCAAGAGCATTGAGTTCGACAATTTTAAGAGAGTAGAAACTCGAGTTGATGAGTTGCTGTGTCTACTTCCATCACACGAACTGAGCCATGGTGAGGTGAAGAGGGGCTATTTGGGGGGCAATATCGGATTTACAGATAGTAGCTTGGCCCACGAAGCAGGCAAGTACAATGTACTCACCGGCGCGGTGCAGAGATCTCTGTTCAGCATAAGCAGCGCACTCTCCGGTAAGAAGAATTTGGGCCCATCATTGGAAAAGATGATTTCACAAATTGCAGGGGATGAAGTTCCCACTGACTGGTGCAGATTTTCTTATTTGTCCAATAGTAGACTCACTGCATACATCCATGATCTGGTCCTGCGGTATAATTTTTTTGCATCATGGTTACTACAACAGGCCCCACCCATTTATTGGCTGAGCGCATTTTTTTCGCCAGTCGGCTTTCTTTCGGCAATGCAGTTGGATTATGCAGCCCACAGCTCACAAAACATAATGAACATCTATCTCAGATGTAGCCTATTATCAGTTTCCGAGGAAAATTGTAGACTCGCCGACCCACTAGCGCATGGTGTTCATGTCAAGGGTATTTTCATCCACAGCGGAAGGTGGGACTTACGCAGAAAAGGACTTGTAGACTGCCTCCCGAAGTCACAATTCACTGCAGCTCCTTTGATCTGGTTTGAGCCAACAATTACCAGCACTGATCGAAAACCAGACGGTCCTTTCGCTTGTCCACTGTATAGAACAGCTTCCCGTTCAGGCCAGATCTCCTCCGATGGCCAGTCGAACAACTTTGTCATGTGCATTGACGTTCCTTCACCGTTGCCCGCAAGCCACTGGATTGAGCGCGGCACCGCAATGCTGCTGCAAGTTGAATGATAGAATTCCGAAGTACCAACTACAGGGGCCGGAGAATTCCACGGCCCGTGGGTCGACCACACTGAACTCCCCCCGCGCCCCCGCCGACAAATAATTGCAGCTGATGGCCCACTACGGCCGATCTTGAGCTGAGGGAGAACGTAAAGGGCCGGTCCCCTGATCCCGGGGTCGGCTCCTCGTAGCTTCTAGCGTACGCGACTTCGGCGGCGGACTCCCGGGACGTCTCCTTGGGGATTCCGCGCTTAAAATCCGAGGCGGTGACGTCGAACGGCGACGCGTGGGAGGCGTCGAATCGAGCAAAAGCTGGGTTCTCATTGGTCGAAATCCTCGGACAACAAGATCGCGGGCCGGCGTCGAGAGCTCGGGGCTGCCTGAGAGCCTGTGGGCGCGTCCGTCGGGGCTCTGTGCGCGTCCCTCCGGGCCTGGGCGGTGGCGACGAAGGCCTCGTACCCCTGGGCGACCTCTGAGGTGCTTTGGTTGCGGAACTCGCACGTGTCGACGCGCGCCGGGGCGTTCGAAGGCCGCCTCCCAGTGGCGGCAGTCCTTCGCGCGCCGCTCGGGCGACGCCAACGCAGCGTCGCACGCAGCCGGCCGAGCGTGGCACTCGCCTGGCATGTCGTGACGCGTGCGACCGCGACATGCTCTGCGCGGCGACCGGAATCACTCGTGGCGCCGAGGAAACGCTCCGGAACTACCGCCGGCGAGGACGTCTTTGAGCGGCGGCGGGTCGACGAACACGCTGGACATGCTGCGGCTGAGCCCATCACGCGGGCCCGTACCACCCATGGACTGGATCGGACGCGCAAATGCGGGCTCTAGGCTGGACCTGCGGCCGACAGGGTCCCGTAAGCTGACGCGGCCCGCGTGGAGCCCTACGGCAGCCATCCGACCATACCCGTCCACGGCCGCCAAACTTTGGCCACGCGCAGTGCGCGAAACGACCATAGGGCTGGCGCGCGCCATAGGAATTATTAATTATTAATCTGCGGTCGCCCGGCTAGAGGTCCTCATAGAGGTCCTCCGTCCACCGCGCGCGCGGGGGTCCAACGGACGTCCAACGGGCGTCCAACGGACGTCCAACGGACGTGGGAAAATTCGTTTAGAATATTTGTTTCGCGCACTGGCCACGCGTCCGTCCCATGCCCAGGGCGCCCCGTCTGAAGTTGCGGGCGCGAATCTAGTCAAGTTGTTGCGCTACGCCCGTCGCGGGGTCGGGTGTCCGGCCCTGTGAGAACGTTGGCGGAATTGGCCGGATTGACCGGCACTGCCGGCTAAGCTAAAGTTAACCGGTTCAAAGAGCAGCGAAGCCGTGCAGTTTTGACGTCACGGCTTTGCCTCGCTCCGGGCTCGGACGCGCGATGCAGCGGTTCCAGGACTTGGCGCGGCG
>Ga0257110_1001141_pt1 | contig 12526 bp, 10 predicted proteins | sample LP_taG_7_FD_190184 | JGI IMG/M metagenome (GOLD analysis project Ga0257110, IMG submission 190184) | Marine microbial communities from Northeast Subartic Pacific Ocean, Canada - LP_J_2015_P26_10m | ecosystem: Environmental > Aquatic > Marine > Oceanic | place: Canada: Northeast Subartic Pacific... | reverse complement strand
CCGACGTTATGGTTCGCCCTGAAGTTGTAACTCGATCTGGTCAGAACGCGGTGGTTCAATCCGTGATAGAGTTCCCATATCCCGAGGACTTCGAGCCTCCTCAGATTCCCAACCAGGTTTCGGGTGGAGGTATTGTGACCCCCGCCACTCCAACAAATTTCACCACTCGAAATCTTGGAGTTACTCTTGAGGTTCTTCCACAGGTTGGGCCAGATCGTAATATTATCGAAGTTTCGGTGAATCCAGTTGTGACTGACTTTGAAGGTTTCGTCAATTATGGAACTCCGATCGTTGGGTCTAGTAACACCGCAAGTATTAACTTTGTAAATCAGACAGTGGCAACTCGAAGCGTTTTCGGTGAAATTACTGCAAATGCGATACTTAAGCCGCTTTTTAGAACAACACGCGGAAATACCAGTGTTCGTGTTGTAGATGGGCAGACAGTTGTAATGGGTGGGCTTATCAAAGAAATCCGAAAAGAAATTCACGACAAAATTCCAATTCTTGGCGAACTTCCAATGGTTGGAAGAATTTTTCAGAGTAATGGAATTTCAGTTGAGAAACGCGCTGTGATCATCTTTGTGAACGTTGAATTGACGGATCCAGCCGGAAAACCCTATCGCGATCGTTGATGAGTGCGAACATCCCCCCACGTTCTAGCCAAGGAGAGAGTAATTTAGATTCCGCCCCGTTGGGTCCGGAAAAGGAGCAATACTCGCTCGATGAAATGATGAAGGCGCTCCGCGATAAGGAGCGTGCAAAAGAGGCTCAAGGTGAAGTGGTAACTCGCTCTGATGGCACGATTGCCCGAAAAGTGAAGCGTCGGAGGCGTCGCTCGGAGCAGGCAGATCAGGATAGCCCAGAGCGCGAGAAAAAGCGGCTACTTGCGAAGGTTGTTATTGGAGCCACCCTTTGCTTATTTTTATTTCTCACCATTTTGTTTTTGATCTTGATGCAAAATAGTAAAGGTCATCGTGACAAACTTGCACAGCAGGCTTCTGATTGGAGTGGGGCTAAGGTGGAATTCAAGGGATTGAAGCGGATGCCTTTTTCTGTCTCTATCAAGGACGCCAATTTCAAATGGGATCAGACCAATTTCGTTCAAAATTTGACTCTTAATAATATCAAAGGGCATGTCCGATTCTTAAATTATTTGGGAGCTCGACCAAGTGGGTTACAGATCGGCGGGAGCAAAGGTCAGTTGAGGTTTGCGATGCCTTCAGCTACTGGAGAGGCAGGCGACTCTCTGGGTGAAGAAGATTTCCCATTTGGTTTTGACGAGTATTACTGTAATTCGCTCGATGTTTTTTTTGGGGCAGATGCTCCGATTGGTTTTAGTGAGATTGATGCTATTTTTTCTTATGCTGGCGATGGGGGATACCAAGTGACTCTAGACGAAGGGACTTTTCGAGCTGACGGTTGGGAAGATTTTACTGTTTCTAAGAGCGTGATGCGTTTTAAAGACGGTGTTTTAAACCTAAAGGCCCTTTCCCTTAAACATCCACTCAAAAGCGGAGTTCCGCTGGCTTCTGATTTAAAATTGAGTGGGGAAGTCTTGATGGAGCCGGGAGAGGAATCAGAGCTTGAAATTTCAACAGGCCAATTTCCGCTTGATGCTTTGATTGGGAAACGTCTCTCGCGCTTTTTTAGTGGTTCGGTTGTCTCATCATCTGGGAAGGTTCAGTTTACGGTTGGGAATGACTATTTTGATGAGGTTGAAATCGATCTAGAGGCAAGCGCTACCAAAATCAATCGGCTGCCATTTCTGGTGAATCTCCATTCCTTGTTTCCAAGCCATAATTTGGATGTCCTGGAATTCCACGAGGGTATAAGTAATTCTCCAATCACCGGGAAGGTAAGAGTAAAACCGGAGGGTGTGGCTTTAGAGAATTTCCAATTCTCTGAGAAGGGGAAGGTGTCCTTAAGTGGTAGCTTGCTCATTGCCAATGACGGGAGGATTGGAGGGCGTTTCGAAATTTCTATTAACCGCTTCTATCTTTCTAGCCAGGAACGATTCAAGGGAAGCCCTCATCTGGTTGGATCGGATACGACTGGGATTGTTACTTTTAGCTTTGATGTTGGTGGCACAGTTGACCGACCCACCGATACTTTTCTTGAGATGATTGGTGTGGATACCAAGGGCCTTCAGGCTGATGATCTAGCCAATGAATCGAAGGATAAGATTTGGGAAAATCTTCTAAATCCTCTCGAAGAAAAGGCACCCCTTGATCCAGATATTTTAAAACCACTTAATATCGAATAGGTCAGTTTTTTCTTCTTGGATTTGCCTCTGCCGTTGATACTGCACGTTGAAATGAAGAATCCTTTTACTTCTAACTTTGAATCGTTTGAGGGGCCGATGAGTCCGCTTGTGGAAAATCTGCATGGGGATAAATTTGATCAATTAAAGGGGCTTATAAGAGGCGAAGAGGGTGTTCTGGTTTCTCTTCGTGCTCCCCGGGCAGGATATGGGAAAACCATGCTCCTTTCTCGCTTACGCGAAGAATTTCGGAGTAATTCCGTAATGGTTCCGGTCGATCTTTCAGCCGATTCTAGAATTGATGAGAAGGATATTTTGGTGCGGCTCCTTGACCAGCTCACTTCTGTGCTGCCAGGTAAAAGGGGTCTTACTAGATTAGATTTTTGTGTTCGTCGTATTTTGGCAAATGCCCTCATTCCGCTGGTGGAGTCAGGCGAGGTTCCAAGTCCCAATCGAACAGAGTCCCTGCGAAGTCTCCGCGAAAGCCCAGAGCAGGTTTTTGATTTCCATAAGGAATCAGCGGCCGTTGCACAGTGGGTAAGAGCTCAATTTTCTGCTCTCTCACCCCGGTTTGTATCAGTCATTGGCCAAAGTTGTGGGGGTAGGACAGGTGATCTTTCGCAATGGTTTTCTGCCTTGTCACGATTCGCCATGACGCCCGTTGGAAAAAGGGGTAAGAACCACGATCTGCTGAATGAGATTACGAGGGAAGGAGGTCAATTAGAGAATGGAACAAGCTATCATGGGGCGCTCACGTCCTTTCTAAAATTAATTACAATAGCCGAAAATATTGTTCTGGTTGTTGATGAGATGGATGGCTTGTTTTGTGATAGTGAAGCGGCGATTCGCGTCGCAAATACTCTTATTGGTCTCAGGCAGGCTGCACCCCGTATTAAGGTGATTTTTTCGGTGAATGATGATGTCTGGGAATCTACGTTTTCCAGAAGGATTCCACTTGGAATGCAGGATCGTTTCGAAGATTCGGTAATTCGATTGCAGCCTCTTGATGAGGGAAGTGTTTTAGAGCTCTTGAGAATTCGTTATGGTGATGGAGCAGAGGGCCTTTACCAAAAGATCGACCTAAATGTCGGGGGGTTATATCCGAGAGCTATTCTTCGAGCTGCACGCGATATCATAGACTCGCAAATGACATCAAAGAAGGTCGTAGCGAAACAGCGAGAGGAATTTGATAAGGACTTACTCCAAACTAAGGATATTGGATTTGCCGAAGTTTCCTCGGAGAAGGTTGCCGAAACAGATTTGACTGAATCGGGAAAGCCTGCTGTTCCATTTGCAAGTCCAGTTTTGAAAAAGCAATATCCTCCGAGCCTTGTTCGAAGAGTTACAATTCCCCGCAAGTACTTAGTGCAGCGGATTGGGCAGGAAAGTGATTCTGTTCGTATTCCTCCTGCGCCGCCGTCGCATGCCTCATTCGAAAGTCCTTTCAGGCTTGCTGATTCCTCCAAATTCAGGGGAGCAAAGAATGTATCCACTCCCGTTTTATCTCCCGCTCATGAAGACGAAGCTTCTTCAAAATCCAGTTCTGCGGATAGTGAAAGCATTGTCGAATTACTTCGTAAATTTCGTGAGAAGTAAGATGGTGATGATCTAACCTAGCGGAAAACCTTTTGGAGAGAGACAGTCATAATATCTTTAATCTCCTTCATTGAGACAGTCCGATTTATTTCGTTTTCGATACTGGTCATAGTAACTCCATCAATACCACACGGGGTGATCATCTGAAATGGCTCGAGTGACAGGTTTTGGACGTTTAAGGCAAACCCGTGAAGGGTTACCCATGAACGGACACCGACTCCTAGCGAGGCAATTTTCCGATTTCCGATCCACACTCCGGTTTGTCCTTCCCGTCGAGTCGCGATGATGCCAAGAATTCGAAGAGAGATAATAATGGCTTCTTCCAGATTTCTTAGATGAAGGTGGAGATCTTTTTTACGTTGGGTGAGGTCGATTATCGCATAGCCGACGAGTTGCCCAGGGCCGTGAAATGTTCCTTGTCCACCGCGGTTGGTCTCAACGACTGGATAAGGGAGATTCTGGTGAAGTTCTAGGCTGGTTTTGTCTCGAGTCCGACCGATCGTGTATACAGGAGCATGTTCGAGAAGAAGAATGATATCCCTTATTTTTTGATTTCGGCGACGTTGGACAAGATCTTCTTGCAGATCCCAAATCTCTTGGAAATCTAAACCAGTTCCAAGGTCTTGAAACGTCAGGGAACTCATCGCTTCGATTTGGGCAATTTTAACCAAGCTCGAACCTCTGAAAGTGAACAGCAGTTCAGAACATCTTCACGGCACAGCCAGCCTTTACGAGCGAGTCGTGCGCCATAGGCTAGGAATTGTAGTTGTGCGACTGAGTGGGCATCGGGATTGATTGAGGTTAGGACGTTTTTGTCACGGGCGCGATGCCACCATCGCCAGTCCATGTCGAGGCGCCATGGATTACAATTGAGTTCGATGACTGTTTTTGTTTCAGCTGCGCAATCGATAATTTTCTCCATATTTACGGGATAAGGATCACGCTTAAGTAAGAGACGTCCAGTGACGTGGCCGAGCATAGTGACGTGTTCGTTTTCCATTGCCCGGATCAAGCGGTCGGTCATTTCTTTTTCGGGAAGGTTAAAAACATTGTGGATAGAGGCGACGCAGTAATCGAGTTCTGCGAGTAAGTCATCATGGAAGTCCAGTGAACCGTCTTTGAGAATATCGACCTCCGATCCTGAAAGGAGCGCAAAGTCTTCGAATTTTGCGTTTATTATTTTAATTTCTTCGATCTGTTGGGCTAGCCGTTTTTCGTTAAGCCCGTTTGCTTGGAAGGATGACTTGGAGTGGTCGGCGATGCCTAGATATTGAAGGCCATGGTCTTGCGCGGCAGAGGCCATTTCCTCGAGGGTATTTTTCCCGTCGGAAGCAATAGTGTGATTATGAAATGTCCCTTTAAGTTGGGTGAGTTTGACTAGGTCTGGGAGTTCTGCAGCGCACGCAGCTTCGATTTCCCCCCGGTTTTCTCTCAGCTCAGGTGCGATCCAATCGAGTTCCAGTGCCTGGTAGATATCAGCCTCTTCGGCAACTTTAGGAATTTCTCCTTTGCCAGTGAAGTCATATTCATTGAGAGATAATCCCTTTTTCAAAGCTAGTGAACGAAGGGCGACGTTGTGCTCTTTGCTACCGGTGAAATACTGGAGGGCGAAAGGGAAGTGGGCATTGCTGACAGCACGGAGATCACACTGAAGGCCGTTGTCTAGCCGAACGGATGCCTTGGTATCTCCCCGAACAATGATTTCTCCAACTTCAGGGAAGTCAGTAAAGAATTTAGTGAGTTCAGCAGGTTCTTTGGTGGCAACTAGGAAGTCGAGGTCATGAAGAGTTTCTTTGGAGCGACGGTAGGAGCCAGCAATAGCGGAGCGATTGACCTTAGGGTGCCTACGAAGTCGTTCGAGTAAGGTCTCTGCGAGAGGTGCGACCTCGCCGAGGCGAAAGCGGTCGGCGAACTTTGCACGGTTTTCGATGGCGCCGAGGATCTTTTCCACAGTCTTATCTCCGAATCCTGAAAGATTGGCGATTTCTGCTCCTTGGCAGGCTTTCTTGAGTTGAGAAATCGAAGAGATTCCGAGTTTATCATAAAGGGCTTTAATTTTTTTTGGGCCGAGTCCCTGGAGTTCGAATAGCTCAAAAAGGGTTGGAGGAAACTCAGCACGAAGATTCTCAAAGTATTCGAGCTTCCCGGTCGATGCCAACTCGTAGAGTTTCTGTTGAAGCGCGTCACCGATTCCTTTGATTCCTTTGAGGTCGTTTGCAGCAGCTCGCCCGACGATGTCACCGTCAAAGTTTTGCACCACTTCGGCGCCATTTCGATAAGCCCTTGTCTTGAATGGATTATCCCCTTTGAGCTCCAGCAAGAGAGCGATTTCCTCAAGTGTGTTTACTAGTGATTCACGGGTGACGTCTGCCATCTGGTTTAAGGATGGTATGATGACGGCGATTTGCAAGACTAAGGCCTTCGCGAAAGGGGCCTTATCTGCTACCCCTTCGCTCATGAGCAATCCGAATCTGAAGTATTATAATGCTGCTATTAACGCGGCCCAGTCTGGTGATATTCCTGCAGCCCGGACCGCAATTGAATCGGCTCTCACTGAAGATCCAAACGATGTTCAGAGTTGGCAACTTTACGGAGTGGTTCTGAATGCCCTCGGAGAAACTGAAAAGGCAGAGAAGGCCGTGGCGAAAGTAAAAGAGCTAGGATTAAGTGAGGTTGATGAATTGATCATGAAAGCGGCGGATGCAATTGGGCAGAATAAGTTTGGTGTGGCAATTACTTGTTATGAAGATGCCCTTGAGCTGGAACCTAATCGTCCAGAAGTCTATGTCAGCTATGCCTTGGCGCTGATGCATGGTAACTATCCTTCCGATGCTGAAGAGGCTGCTGGTAAGGCTGTTGAAATGGCTCCAGATGATGCTTCGGCTTGGTATGCCAAAGGCCGGATTGAAAGACTACGTGGGTATAAAGTCGAGGCGCTTACTAGCCTGAAAAGAGCAATCGAGCTTCAAGGGACTTTGGTTCTAGCTCGTTATGAGTGCGGAATGATCCTCGCAGAAATGGGCGAGTTGAAAGCTGCTCTTGAGTGCTTTGAACAAGTGTTGGTAGATCAGCCAGAGGATCAAAATGCAATTGAGGCGAAAGCTACTATTTTGGCAAAGATGGAAGAATTAAATTCCTAGTTGATAAGGATTGCATGCCGGAGCCGGAAAGGCAGGATGCGCGAGGCATCAATAAGAGAGAAATTATGAATCGTAAAATTTGGTTGGATGGGAAGATCGTGGACGAATCGGATGCGAAGATATCGGTCTTTGATCACGGTTTACTATATGGGGATGGGATCTTTGAAGGTATTCGTTTTTATAATGGCCGGGTCTTTCGTTTGACTGAGCATATCGAGCGGCTGTATCTTTCGGCAAAGGCGCTGCTCCTCAAAATGCCTTGGACTCTTGAGGAGGTTTGTGAAGCGACTCTTCAGACAATTCGAGCTAATGGCCTGAACGATGGCTATATTCGTTTAGTAGTGACACGGGGGATTGGGGATCTTGGATTAAATCCTTATCTTTGTCCGACTCCATCGATGTTCATCATCGTTTCTGGTATTACTTTATATCCTGCTGAACTCTATGAGCAAGGGCTGGAAGTCGTGACTTGTTCAACTCGACGGCCAACGCCCGCGAGCTTGAGCCCACAAGTGAAGTCGCTAAATTATCTTAATAACGTGATGGCCAAAGTAGAGGCTCTAAAGGCGGGCGCCAAAGAGGGTTTGATGTTAAATGAGCAAGGATACGTAGCGGAGTGCACTGGTGATAACGTCTTTATCGTGAAAAAGGGCGAAGTGATTACGCCGCCGGTTTCGGATGGCAGTCTTGATGGAATTACTCGGCAGGTGATTTTTGAGCTTTGCGCTGAGTTGGGCATAACGATCCGAGAAATGTCGATGGCTCGCTACGATATTTACACTGCTGATGAATCATTCCTGACGGGTACTGCGGCTGAGACTATTCCTATGGTGAAGCTTGATGAACGTGAGATTGGCGTTGGGAAACCTGGCCCAATCAGTCTTAAATTGATAGAAGCTTACCGACAAAAAGTCAGGTCGGAGGGAACTCTGTTTTAGGGACTCGCCAAGGTGAGCTTTTAAATTAGAGTGAAGCGATGAAAATTCTAATCCTTTTATTTGTTTGTCTTGTTCAAGGTGTTTTCTCGGCCCCTTTTGGTGAGCAGATTAGTAACTCTGGAATAAGACATTCCTTTTTAATCACCGGAACTAAGACTGCAATAATTGACGAAAAATGTGAGATTTTATGGGAGGTCAAAGCTAAATCGCGTGATGGTGAAGTTCTTCCCAATGGAAATGTGTTGGTGACTTTTGCAAGTGAGGTCAAGGAATTCACTCGTGATTATAAAGTGGTATTTCATTACAAGCTTTCAGATGACAACAAAGAAATTAGCACGGCCAAACGATTGAAAAATGGTAATACCATGATTGCCGAGATGGGCGCTAAGCCGAGAATTCTTGAAATTGCGCCCGAAGGGAAAATGGTGGTTGAGGTTCCTGTGAAACCTGAAACCAGCAATACTCATATGCAGATCCGGATGGCTCGGAAGTTAGCGAACGGAAATTATCTCGTTCCTCATCTGCTGGCATTTGCGATCAAGGAATATTCTTCGAAGGGAGAGATTGTCAGGACGATTAAGACCGATTTACCGGAGCTTGGTGGAAGGGCGAAGAAGAATTGGCCCTTTACGGCAATTCTTCTCGAAGACGGTCGGATCATGGCAAATCTGACAAATGGAAATAAGACGGTTATTTTTGACAAGAAGGGTGGGGTGGACTGGTTATTTGCAAGTTCACAGTGCGCCGATCCCTGTGGTGGTCAGTTCCTTGAAAATGGAAATGTTGTCGCGTGCCAATACGGATCTAGCGGAGACGCCATGCCTGATGCGATCGAAATTAATCCCAAAAAAGAGGTGGTTTGGCAATTTAAGGTGGCTAATTTTAGGGGGGTCCATGAAATACATGTTCTCACTACTAACGGTAAGGATGCCGGGGGATTACGCTAGTAATTAGTCACTTCTTCGGGGGCGGGAGCTCATGAGGAGCCGGATTGCGGCAATTGGAAGAAGCCCAATTACAGCAGCGGCGGCAGCAATCTTAAGTCCCGGGTAGATCCGGGGGCGATTCAGACGGAGAGCTCTTAGCGAATCTCTCACGACTTTATCGGCAGGAACGTAAAAGGATTCCTGTACGGGAAGTTTACCAGATCTTCCGCGGCGGGCAACCTCACCGAAACCAGTCTTTACTGGTCCTGGGCAAACGGCAAGGACACGAACGCCTTGATCAGAAAGCTCAAGGCGGAGGGCTTCACTAAAGCTGGTCACATAAGCTTTGGTTGCGGAATAAACCGCGAAGTCGGGAATTGGTAGTAGGCCTGCGAGTGAGCTGACATTAAGGATCGCTCCCTGACGTGTTATGAGTCCTGGAAGAAGGGCATGAGTAAGATGAGTGAGCGCCTCCATGTTTAGGCGGATCATTTGCTCAGTCTTGGACCAATTAGACGACCGGAATTCTCCATAGTCTCCCATACCAGCATTGTTAACGAGTAAGTCGGGATAAAGATCCGCTTGTGACAGAGAATTGATGAGATGGTCTCGCCCAGTGTCTCGAATAAGATCGGAGGCAAAGATCTTGACCCGAAGATGGGGAAAACTAGTCACCAGATCGGTAGCGATTTCCTCAAGAAGTTGCTCCCGCCTCGCGACGAGTATCAAAGTCTCGGCGCAAGGAGCCAGTTGGCGGGCATATTTAAGACCTAGCCCAGAGCTGGCCCCCGTGATGAGAGCACAACGGAACTCAAGCAGGGATCCGGAATCTGACATGTCTCCTGCAGATTAACCCTGTGGAGGCTGACCTTGTTGATTGTCGTCTACTTTGATAATTCTTAGGGGAAGACGCTGAATGAGTTCATCATCGACAAGGATATCGACCGAGTAAACACCAGCACGGGGGAAGGTGAGACCCTGAAATCCAACAATGAGGTGACGAGTCATAAAAGCGACATTATCAGGTATCTGCACCGGCATAGCACCCTTGATAGGCATCTTCTCGTTGACGGGTTTTCCATCTTCATCAATGATTGAAATTTGCAAATTGTGGTTTCCATCGTCTTCGGGGGTGAAGCAGAATCGCATGGCAAGTGAGCACTGAGGGTGCACAATTGGAGTGGCTTTGGCGGCAAGGGCATCAAAGGTTCCGGAGATGACCATTTTACCTTGGTATTCGGCAGCAAAATCGCAGAGGGTGGCTACTTGTAAGTCCATAATAATGTTTAGAAAGAGGGTGCCGGTCGCGACACGTTCTCTACGTGCCTTGCCGGAGTGCTAAGGTAAAGGGCAAAGCCGTAAATTAGCGGTCGCTAGGAATCTCAGGTGGTTTGCGGGGAGTGTCACTTGGTATCTCTGGTTTCACCGGAATTGCTTCTGGAATAACTTCTTCACTGGGGACGGTTGGAAAAGTTAGATTGTTCGAGGGTTTATCTTCCGGAAAGACTGGGATGGCCTTCGGAAGATCTGCAGGGATTTTGGTAAGGACCTGCCTGGATACGGGCATAGACGGATTACCCGACAGCGCTTCTTCATCTTCGACGATGATTGCTCTAGGGATGTCTACTGGGATTTCGTTGTTACTCAGAGTAGACAAGGAAAGAGCGGGGTCGCCTAAAAGTGCTTCTTCATCTTCAACGACGATGGCTTTTGGGATCATATCTCCCGGGATAATTGGTTGACCATCCTCTTCGCTAATAATCATCGCCCGGGCTGCGGGCTTTAAGTTCTCTTCAATCTCAGTTTGGAAGTTGAGGAAAAAGCGACCCACCATCGGAGCGGCCTTTCTGCCTCCACCAACAATTTCCCCGGGCGCTCCTTCGTAAACGGCAGCGAATGCGTAGCGGGGGTTGTCATAAGGAAAAAATCCAGAGAACCAGGCTAAACCCTGTTTTGGTTCATCCTTCCACTGGGCTGTGCCAGTCTTTCCGCACATCGTCGTAAAACCCAAATTAGCACGTTGTCCGGTCCCATAACTGGCGTGAACAACGTCGCGCATGCCATCGTGGGTTGTTTCAAGGGCGGTGAGAGAGAGGTTGAGATCGTTTCGTTTTTTGAAAGTGGGAGCTTCAATAACCCGGCCGTGGAAGTCTTGGATTTGCCTGACCAATTGTAGCTCCATTAGAACGTTGCCATTACCAATAGCTGCCATCGATTGGGCAACTTGTAGCGGAGAAGCGAGCATTAGTCCCTGACCAATAGAAAGATTGGCCGTGTCCCCATTGGTTGTGGGCCGCCCCATTTTCCGCATAATATAATCAGCCGTAGGTGCATTGCCAGTTGCTTCACCGATAAGAGGGAGACCAGTTTTTGAGCCAAAACCAAGTCGTCGGGCGACGGAAAGAAAGGCCTGGGACCCCGTCTCGATCCCAACTTGATAGAACCAAGGATTGATTGATTTTGCAAGGGCCCGGCGGGCGTCAACCCAGCCTTCGTGGCCCTCGGAGTGGTTGTGGAACCACTTTCTTCCGATCCTGATTTTGTAAGGGCAATCGAAGGTCTGATCTGGATATATCGAGCCATTGTTAATGGCTGCGAGTGCAACGACTGGTTTAAAAGTGGAGGCAGGAGGATAGCTTGACTGGAAGGCACGTCCGAACAACGGCGCAGATGGGTTGTTCTGAAGCTCTTTATATCGTTCCGTCGTAATGTATGGAATAAATTCGTTAAGGTTAAAAGTTGGGCGGGATGCCATCACTAGAACTTCGCCAGACTGGATATCAATGACTACGAAAGCGCCTCGTTTGCAGTCTTCACGTAGCACCTGTTCTGCGTATCTTTGCCAATCAAGGTCTAGCGTTGTAACGACATTTCCACCAGGGCGTGGGCGTTTAATAGGCTCGTTAAGAATTTTTTCTCCGTTCTTATCGAAGATCATCTTGTTTAATCCTGGTTCGCCAGTGAGCTTTTGGTCGAAAATCTGTTCGAAGCCGGATTTCCCCATGACAGATTGGAAAAGTGGGTCGCCGTCGTTGATAGGCCCGGTAGGCAAAACAGTTTTAGCTCCGACGTAGCCAATCAGGTGCGCAGCGAGGCCCTTCTCCGGGTAAAATCGCTGATAAATTGGAAGTAGGGAGAGCCCTTCTGGAATTCTGTTTTCAAGGCTCTTAGCTTCGCTTTCGCTAATGATTTTTGAAATCCTACGGGGGAGCCAACGGCGGTTTCTATAGTAGGTTGCAAGCTTGGCATCGCTGTAGGCCTCGTTGCCATTTACGAGAGCATTTGCTTGGGCAATTTTGGTTTGCGCCCAAGTTGTTGCAATTTTTGGGTCGATGGGCCCCTTGTAAGCCGTGAAATCAAGGGCGATATGGTATGCCATCTTAGTTTGGGCCAGAGGACGCCCGTCGCGATCAAGAATCAGTCCACGTGGAGCAGGGATTGCGATGGACATCGTTCGCGCTAAGCCTTGGTTGAAAACCGAACCGTTTGAAGCTGCCGGTCTTTCCTCTTCTTCGACGGGAGCGTTTGATGGCGGGAGGTTTGGCTTAACTAGAAGGGGCGCCTCGGTAGTTTCTTGTGCGTAGGCGCTCAAGGTGACCGAGAGACCAATGAGGACTACCTTGCTAAACATTGGGGTAAGAATAGGTCGATTTTATTAAATTTACC
>Ga0257110_1001140_pt1 | contig 12527 bp, 11 predicted proteins | sample LP_taG_7_FD_190184 | JGI IMG/M metagenome (GOLD analysis project Ga0257110, IMG submission 190184) | Marine microbial communities from Northeast Subartic Pacific Ocean, Canada - LP_J_2015_P26_10m | ecosystem: Environmental > Aquatic > Marine > Oceanic | place: Canada: Northeast Subartic Pacific... | reverse complement strand
CAACTGTACCACTAGTGTTAACACCTGGCAAGTTAATATTTGCAGAACCGTCAAAGGATACTCCACCGATTGTTCTTGCACTTGCAAGGACTGTTGCTGAACCAGCATTACCAGTAGCAGTTCCTGCACTTCCTGATACGTTTCCAGTTACATCACCTGTTAAATCTCCAACTATTGCTGATGAGAATGTTTTAACTCCACCAATCGTTTGAGCACCAGTAGTGTAAACTCCGTTAGTTACGGAAGCGGCATTTCCTGTTGTGTTTTGGTTAAGAGTACCAACTGTAAAATCAAGAGTGTTATCAGCGTCATCATATGTGACAGCGATTCCTGATTCTGTATTTGAGGATACCATACCCCCAACTGTATCTGCAACTCTTTCTGCAGTGAAATATAAGTTAGTTGAACCTTCGGCAATTTCGTCCGTGTTATCTTTTGTTAAGATACTTGCATCAACATATGCTTTAACTGATTGTTGAGAAGGAACTTTGATATCACTATTTGATGCCATGTTGTCTTCATCAACAAGTGCGTTTGTAATCCTTGCATCTGCTCTAGCATTTGTAAAGTAAAGGTTAGTTGAACCTTCAGTGATTTCGTCCGTGTTGTCTTTTGTTAAGATACTTGAGTCAACATATGCCTTAATACTCTGTTGAGTAGCGGCATGAGTTGCACTGTTTGAAACCATATTGTCTTCGTCTTTGAAGTTGATTGCAATATCGTCTGCATTTACAGTAATACCTGTACCAGCACCAATGTTTAATGTTGCATCTCCACTAGTTGCAGTACCAGTTAAACCAGCACCAGCGTTAACTCCAGTGATATCTCCAACTTGTCCTGTAATTGTAAGTGTTCCAGCTCCATCATTATATGATAAACCGATACCAGCACCTGCTTGTAGTAAGGTATTGACTTGGTCATCAATTGCTTCCTTAGCAGCAGTTCCGATTGCACCTGTAACTAAGTCACCCGATGAATCGACTACTTCTACACCACCAACGGATAAACCGTTCTTTACGTTAAAATTCTTTTCTCCTGCCATTAGATGGTGCCTCCGTCAATCGCAACATTATTAAGTGTTTTAGATGCTGAAGCATTTGCTAAGTGAGTATCTACCTTTCCTGTTGAAAAATAAAGATTGGTAGAACCTTCAGAAAGGTCATCAGAATCGAGAGTTGATAAAGCGGCAGCTGCCAATTTACCCGAACTATCGATAACATCTGCTGTTCCTACTTTAAGTCCGTATTCTATAACGAATTTATTTTGAGTTGCCATGGATTTATCCTATTATTTGGGGTTTAATTATAAACTATGCAATTATTTAGTTATCTCAAGTGTTCTGAAACACCTGTATTGCAAATAAAGACAAAAGATTTATATATCTATTTCTATTTTCTTAAATTTAAACACTGTAGAATTACTACTTGCAGGTGTAACTCTTAATCTTAGTGTTCCTATGTTGATATCTACAGTAAATGTTGCAAGAGGAGAAGAACCTGTATGCATTTCTCCGTATTGAACATGGTATCCTGTAGTTCCATTATGTAAAGTTTGTATTTCTATAACGTGGTATTCGCCCGAAGTCGAATCACTTGCTTGAATTTGATACTTTGTACTTCTATAAGTGTTAATCGCCCAAGAGTCTAAAGTTGTTTGTGTTGTTGCAGTAGTTGTTAAACTTCCTTCTGTAAGACCACCTGCATTTCCAAATGATAATGCACCACTACCATTTGTTTTTATAAATTGTCCATTTGTTCCATCACTAGTTGGAAAGGTTATGGAATTACCTGTAAGACCATTTGTTGCAGTTATTGTTGTTGCAGTTAAATCACCAACAAGTAAATCTGCAAGAGCATAGTTATCTCCTGAGAGATTAACTGTGGTTGTGGGTTCTACTTCTAACCCGTCAAATAACTTCCAAGTAGAATCAGAAGCGTCTCTGAAAAGACCAGTGTATTCTGATACATCACTTTCACCACTTAAACCATCATTATAGTTTCCATAAAAACCAATATCAATTAAATCTGCAGAAGTGTTTCCACTTGCAAGTTCCATCATTGAATCCACCACACTACTTGTTGTAGAATCGATTATTGTTTGTGTTCCTGAAACCGTTAAATTACCACCAACAGTAAGATTTCCATCTATCTCAGTGTGGGTCGCCGATTTAATACCTAGGTCTGCATAAAATTTAGATTGAGTTGCCATATATCTATTTATACTCTAGAGGGGTTTGGTAAAAAAAAGGGACTCATAAAGAATCCCTTTTCGTCATGATTTATTGAAGGTTAAGCGTCAACCAATGTTCTATCAAATTTGATAACTGTTGAGTTAGCACTAGCAGGTGTTACTAATAAACGAACATCCGAACCACTGATATCTGCATCTATTGTTGCAAGATTAGTATCTTTTAGTGTTCCGTATGCTGTTAATGTGACAACTGAACCATCATGCACCAACATTACCTCTGTAGAATGAAAGTTTGTACCTTCTTTCATAGCGATAATGTATCTTGCAGCTCTATACGTTGCTTTCGCAAATGTATCGAGTGCAAATTGTGTTGTTGATGTTTTAGTTGCATCACCAACCTTTTTACTTTTAGAGTTAATATGTTTAGTAGTAGTTATGACATCGTTAGTGACATCAAACTGAATACCACGAATTAACTCAGCGATTTTAAAACTATTTGTCTTAGCCATTTGTTAATTCTCCTATGTTAATCTAATTTGGAAGGTTGTGAATGTAGTATTTGTATTCGCAGGTGTTACCAGCAATCTCATGTTCCCACTTGCTATCGATGAAGATAGAGTAAATAGTGAAGAAGCAGAGAATGCATCACCGTATTGAGTGAAATACGCATTCGTACCATTGTTTATTAATAAAACTTCAGTAGCGTGTGTTCCTGAAGAATGGGTTGCCATTACGACATACTTAATCGCTTTATTAGCGACTCCATTCGAACTTAACACTTGGTCAGCAGTTGTCGCTGTTAGAGCAGAAGTAGTAAAATACCCCTGAACTAAGTTTGAAACTGATGTTTGTGCTACTACCTGAAGTACATCTCCTACCACAGCGTTTGCTTGTAGTGTAATAACAGTAGATGAAGTAGTGACATAGTCATCTCCACTTACTAATTTTACACCATTCAAATAAACACCTTCCAATCCAACAGTATATGCTAATGTTGAACTATTGTCATCTGAACCTGAAAATACAGTTTGAGTATTACTCGATACTGTATAGATAAAGGTTGCTAATGATGACGAAGCCGCATCAGTAAACCCTAAAGTTCCTGACCCGTTTGTGGAAAGTAATTGTCCATTTGAACCATCCGTTGTAGGGAAGGTTAAAGTATCATTGATAGTTAGAGATTTAGGATTACTCCCAATCTCTACAATGGCAGCTGAACCGTCATTTTTTTCAGTGTAGAATCTACCGTGATAAGTGTTTACTGCCAATTCACCTAGTGATAAATCACTAGTTGCAGGGACACTGTTTTGAGTAGAACTTCTTTTGAATTGAATAACTGTTGCCATTTCTGTCTCCTATACTTAGAATGTACCGCCGTCTAAAGCTGTTACTGTTACTGCACCTGATGATACGGTAAAGTTAGCACTTGCAAATGAAGCAATACCTTTAACCGAAGAAGTTGCATCTTTGATAGAAACTGCACCTGATGAAACATCAAATTGAGCAGTTGCAAATGAAGCAATACCTTTGTTAGATACTGTTGCATCTTCAGCACTAATAGTGATTGAACCTGACCCGTTTGTTACGTCAAGACCTTCACCAGCAGTTATAGTTCCAGCAGCGAAATCACTACCAGTACCCATAAGTATCTGACCATTAGTCGGAGCAGAACCATCATAAGATGTTATTGCACCTGATAAAGCAAGACCTGTTGATTCTAAAGTACCGAATTTGGCACCCATTGCTGTTCCTGAGAATGTTGATGAACTATCTGTTGCACTTGAAAGAGCAATAAATTTACCATCTGTATCGTCCATTCCGAAGAAACCAATTTTAGCACCACCTGAGTTATACTTAAATTTGATACCTCTATCTAAGTTGTCATCACTTGAATCAGCACCGATTTCGAATACTGGGTCTGCGATGTTAACTGTTGTAGAATTAACTGTTGTTGTAGTTCCATTAACTGCTAAGTTACCTGTAACTGTTAAGTTACCTGAAGTTGTTAGAGTTGCAGTAGTAATATCGTCTGATATTAGGTTACCTGAAACTGTTAAGTTATTTGATACGGTGACATTATTTGGAAGACCAACTGTTAAAGTTTGTCCTGACATTGCAGTCTCAATCTCATTTGCTGTACCAGCAATTGTTAGATTTTGAGAATCCATGTTGATAGTTCCTGTTGAAGAACCATCTGATACTGTTAAGTCATCATCGTTATCAATTGCAGAAACGTAATCGAATACCGCTTTTGTTGTTGGGAATGTAACATCTGAAGTAGAGTTTGAAGCTACTGTTTCTGTTGCATTAACAACTGCAGCACCAGCTACAGATGCGAAAACTACTGCTGAAGCAGCAAGTTTGTCTGCATCGACTGAGTCATTTGCAAGATGTGCTGTATCGATAGAACCGTTTGCATAATGTTCTGAATCTATTGAATCGTCTGCGATGTTAGTACCATCTACAACGTCTGAACCAAGTGTTATTACACCTGTATCAGCCATAGTAGCGTCACCTGACATTACATTATCAATCCATTTTGATGTTCCTGTATCATATAATAACATTGAACCATCACCTGCAGATGTGACATTTACATCACTACCACCAGCAAGGGTTGAAGTTGTGGATACGAAAGAAAGTGTTCCTGAACCGTTAGTTCCTATAACTTGGTTAGCAGAACCATCAGCTGATGGTAATGTCCATGTTACAGAAGAACCCAAAGTATTTGGAGATTTAAGAGCAACGAAATTAGTTCCGTTGTCTGTATCTTCCATTAACTTTAAACTACCACCAGTAGATGCACCGTTACCAACCTTAAGGTCAGCTGGAGTTGCACTAGAACCACCTAAGATATCAGTATAATACTTACCACCAATCGCATGGATTAGGGGTGTAGAGTTATCTGAATCTACTGATTCGATGAATAGTTTAGCAGAAGCACCTGAATTCGACCTATCCTGTACATATGCCAATTCACCTTCACTTAGATTACTAGTAGAAGGAGCACTGGAACCTGTACTTCTTTTGATTTGAATTACTGTTGCCATTTTTATATTTCCTATGAAATTTAATTAAATTTAATATGACCCGTCACTGTCGGGGTCGTGATTGCATAATATATTTTTCAGTCCACTCACAATGTGGGTCGCTGTCTCACTGGATGACAACCTTGATTTGATAAAGTTATTTAGTGTTTTAGAATGTTCCACCGTCTAGATTAGTGGTTGTAGTCCACTTATCTGTTGTTGCATCATATGATAAGAGTCCGTCATCTGTTTCGGATGCGTTTACGTCTGCAAGTTCATTGATTGATTTTGCAGAAAGGTCTGCACCAGCACCTGTACCAATTGCGACTTGTTTCGCACGAATGTTACCTGCACCAACTATACTTCCACCGATAGTTGCGACTCTACTTAATGTTCCTTTAATTGCCATAATTACCTCGTTACGCCTGGCGTTACAATTGCTTGTCCTTCCACAACTCTTGTTGATAAACCACCACCTGAAGTCACCACTAAATCATATACATATCTGCCTGGCGACAATGCAGTAGTAATCGAGTCTGTTAGAGACATCGTTACTTGACCAGCACCAGCATTAATCGAACAAGCAAAAGTTGCACTTTTTGTTGAAGACTCATAGGTCTTTCTCATTTGTGCAGCTGCAGTATAACCTGTTAGGTTTAACGTAGTTCCGTCCACATCAGCAACATTTACCGTTATTGAAAAGTCTGCACCTTGGTCGATGAATATGTTTGCGATAATAGCCATAATACTATTTATACCACCTTAAATGTTAAGTTAATGGAAATTGAGCAGTTGGTACTGATTGATGGATTTTTTCAAGTGACCCACCATCATTTACATAAACTTTATCAAGTTTTTTCAGTACACCACCATCATTAACATACACACCTTTTGCTTTTGCAACTGGGCCAATTGTTCTTGTACTTGTGTAAGTAACTTGATGAACATAAGGTTGTTGATGCGAATATGTTGTAATATAAGGTGCTTGTGTAATACTAGGTTGTCTTGCTTGTCCTATAAACGGTTGTCTTTGATTTGCAGCTACCTGAGTAGTAGAAGGTTGTCTGTTTGAATATGTAGCAGGTTGTTGAGCAATTCTAGGATATGTACTAGGTTGTCTTGTCTGATAAATCGATGGAGTCTGACCTTGTGTAGCATATGTAGAAGGTTGTTGCGCTATAACAGGTGTTGTACTAGGTTGTCTTGCATCAGTTACAGGATATGTACTTGGTGACCTATGTTGATAAGTAAACGGTGTTTGTTGGTTTGCTTGACGAGTATATGGTGTTGGCGCCCTATTTTGATATGTAGTAGGTGTTTGTCCTTGTCTAGCATATGTAGTTATCGAAGGTTGTCTTGCTTGATAGATAACTGGAGTCTGACCTGTTCTCTGATAAGTAAACGGTGTCTGACCTTGTCTAGCATATGTAGTAGGCTGTCTTGCTTGATAGGTAAATGGAGTCTGACCTTGTCTAGCATATGTAAACGGAGACTGAGCACTTGCAATATAAGGATTAGATTGCTGAGCTGTAACCTGATAGATATATGGTTGTTGATAAGTATATGGTTGTTGTTTGACTGCCATTTTATTTGAAAGCTCCACTACCACAACTAGCACCAAGTTTTATTTGGTTCAGACCTTGGACGTTTGAATATAAAGTTGTTTCACCAGTCTTAGTGAGTCTTACTTGTATTGTAGTCCCCGTTTGAACAAATGATGCGAACGAACCATCGTCATCAGCTGGAGCATTAGAATTCCACCTAAAGTATTGAGTAGTTTCACTACTTCCATCCCAAACATTATGCCATGTATTTTTTGCATGGTTACCCATTGCACTGTCACTAGGTATAAACACAGCACCACCGCCTGTTGCTTCTTCAAAAATTGCTGTCGAGTTCCATTTTACATCAATAGACCAACTACTGTCAATTGGAGAATACACATCAATATAGTCTTCATAAACTGGCCCTATAGCTGAAGAGTCAACACTAAACCATCCTACCTTTACTTTATTTGCGTTAGAACCACTTGTTTGGTATCTAAAATCCATTTCACAAGTTGCTTGAGCACCTGACTGACTAGGTCGTTGAACTTGTCTTTGGGTAGCCCAACTTCCCTGAGCCGTTGATAGACCCTGTGCTTGAGACTGTCCTTGAGTTACATGGATTCTATTTGTATTGCCTGGGCCCCATGGATTATTCTGATGTTGAAACCCAGTAGTATCTCCATCTACTCCATCATATATTACAGGAGTAGTTCCTGAAAGAGGTGTTCTTCCCGAAGTAGGTTGTTGAAATGCTATCTGATTTTGATTCTGATAACTAGAAGGTTGTCTTGCGTTAGCAATGTACGGATACGGTTGTTGTGCGTTTGCAGGATACGGATTCTGTTTACTTGCTTGATACGGATACGGTTGTTGTGCATTAGCAATATACGGATATGGATTCTGTTTATTCGCAATGTAAGGTTGTTGTCCTTGGTTCTGAGCTATAGGATATGTATTAGGTTGTCTTGCTTGTCCTATAGAAGGTGTTCTTGCGTTTGCTTGATACTGATAAGTAGTCTGAATATTTGCTTGATGTTGGTAAGTATTCTGTTTATTCGCAATATACGGATAAGGTGTTTGTTTATTTGCAGATAACTGACTTTGTGCATTAGCCTGATAAGCATAAGGTGATTGTGTATTTGCTTGATAGGTTGTTTGTACGTTTACTGTACTTTGATAAATTACAGGAGTTCTTCCCTGAAAAGTAAAAGGAGTTTGTACGTTTGTGTTTCCCTGAGCGTCTTTATTCGCAATCGTAGGAGCAGTTCCTATCGCAGGTTGTCTAGCAGTGTACTGTTGTTGAAAACTCGTACCTGTGTTTATATATATTTCGTCAGACATAACATAATATTCTTATACAACGAACCATAAGTGTCCCGTAGAAGTTGAACCAACTCCCGCTGGGGCAGAACTTACGACTTCGTAATCCAATCGGGCATCATTACCCACTTTTTTCACACCGTTACTTGCAGTAACTAATCCATCATTCGTTAAAGTTATTCTACCATCTATCGGACTATCAGCACCACCATCAGCGTTATCGACATATACTTTCGATAGACCAGTTCCCATAAGAACCATATCGTTAACTCTATCATCTATAAAGTAATGGTTATTTGAACCCTCAGCATATGAATCGGTAGTCGCACCTAGTGTAGTAGGTTCCCAATATCCTGCACTGTTATCCCATATTAGGGCTTGACCAGCAGTAGGAGTTGAGGTATAATTAATATCTGCTAATGCATTTGCATCGTTTTTGAATTCTGTTACAGTTAGTGCTTTATTTATGGTCACACTAGAAGTTGAATTATCCCATTTAATTGTAGGAGCAGAAGCGTGTTCACCCAACTGGATACCACTACCAGTAGTATTTGCAAGAGTAGATTGACCCTTTCCTAATACAATCAACTTGTCTGTTATGTCTAAATTAGTTGTTGATATTGAAGTGGTAGAACCGTTAACTGTTAAATTACCTGTAATGGTTGCATTTCTAGTAACAGAAAGGTCTTGTCCGATTGTTACATCATTTGGTAGACCAACTACAGCAGGTCTTCCTTCTGTTCCTGAACCAGTTACCTCAACTTCATTTGCAGTTCCTGCTATTGTTGCAACATAATCTCCATTAGTTTTTGCACCTAGTGTAACAGCATCGGCTGCAATCTTACCAGTAGTAACATTTAAGTCTGCAATTTTACCAGTAGTGACATTTAAGTTTGCAATCTTAGCAGTTGTTACTTGTAAGTTACCAATGTGTTGGGTGTCTATACTTTCATCTGCATAATGTTCTGAATTAATTTGGTCATCAGCAATATGTGCGTTCTTTATTGAACTATCTACATATTGATGTTCACCAATTGAGTTATGACTCATATGTGCAAGGTCTATACTTCCATCTACATATTGGTCACTATCGACTGAGTTTGCACTCATGTGTTCTAAATCAATAGAACCTGCAACATAGTGTTGCGAATCAACTACATCATTTGAGATTGTAGTTGCAAAAGTTACGTTTGCTAAATTTGTTACTGTTCCTGAACCTGTTGTATGACTTCCAGCACCACCTAATTCGATAACAAAATCATCGACATTAAAGTTAATTTTTCCATCTCCAGTACCATCATCGGAATACGTTACATTAAGACCATCTTCGGTATTACTTGATACCATTCCACCAACGGTATCTTGAATAAACTCATCAAGAGGAATACTGTCAACCGTGTACGCATCTGCTTCCATTGTTCCATCGATATCTGCATCACCTGAGATATCTAATGAAGCTGCAGTTAATACACCACCAGTTAAGTTTGCACCACTTTTGTCTATAAATTTAAATGCAGTGAATGTAGAATCTGCTGTTCCTGTAATATCATCAACACCAGTTATATCACCACCCGTGATTGTTAGTGTGTTGTCTGTAAATGAACCTGCTGTTAAAGCACCTGAGAATGTTCCCGATACTCCACTTGTTATGTTACCACTATTGATTGATAAAGTATTATCCGTGATAGTAGGAGCAGACATAGTCTTACCCGATGCAAGTGTTAAGTCTTCTTCACCATATGTTTTACCTGCTAACTGAATAGTAAATCCACTTTGTAAAGCTGTCGTTGCGTTTGAACTTGAACCTTTTAGGATAACACCACTTGGGTTAACATTGAAAATAGTATTTGCGGCTGTTTCTGTAAATTGTCCACTTAAATTACTTACCCCACCAGCACCTTCATAGGAACCAGTAAATGAGTAGATAGTAATATTATCACCAGCACTAGTTGCTGAGTTAAAAGTTATTGAAGCAAAGTTTCCTTTATCATCAGGATTAGTAGCACTATATTGAGTTCCTTCGTTTTGATGAACACCATTTTTATATATCTGAACTTTGTTTTTTCTTGATGTTAAAACCGTACCATAAGTATCTGCACCAGTAAACACTGTTTGTCCTGCAGTTGCAATATAGATATGTTCTTGGAAAAAGAATGACTTATCTTCTAAACTGTTAAGTGCATCAACAACTGTTCCTTTCTTGGTTGTTCTTAGGCCAGATTTATCTCCCACATCTATTGCAAGTTCGTTATACTTCTGTCTGAAGTCTTCTACTGTACTGAATTGGTCTACTGTTTTAGCCATTTACTTTATCCATTAATGTGAGTAATATTTGTTTTATTTCACCTACTTCATTCTTTAATGTATTTATCTCGTTCTTCTGAGATAAAAAAGATTCCCTTCTTTTTTTATGTAACTCATATGAGTTCATATCGTTACTAACAATTGCAGTAGAACCTTCGTCTCTTAATAATGTAGAGTGTCCTTCTACTCTTGCATATTCTGTTTTAACTGTTGCCATTATGTAATCGCAATACATCTTAGAGCAGATACCATTGGTATTGATGATGTATTTGTTCCTTGTCCTACAATTTTAACTGAGAATGCACTGTACTCGTTTAAGTTATCTGCAGTGAATTCATATTCTTTGAAGTTCCTTGCATCTGCTTCTGTTGTTGTATCTGGCACTCCAGTTGTATTGAAGTATCTCCAACCTAAATCATCGAATGGTGTTTCATCATCATTTTCTAGAACCTTGTACATTACTTTAAGGTCTGTTGTTGGTGGTCTAAAGAAGTCTGCGACTACTTTTAATCCTTGTGCAGGAGTCTTTAGAGACACTTTTCTAGTGATATATGTCATTGCATTATTATCTCCATCGGGACTCGTAGATGGAGTGTATGTAGTTCCTGAAGGTACATCTGATGAACTATTAATGTTATTAATTCTGTTCGCAACACCTAGACAACCGATTGAAGTTATCCAATCACCATTTGAATCTTTCTCTCCTGAACCACCGATATCAATACATGGTGATATGTTTGGATTGTTTGATTGCAATTGTAAACTTAGGTCAAACGATTTATCTGCACCCATATTATCATTTTCGTTCTGTTGACTTGCAACTATACAAGGAGAACCCATATATGAATTATCATTTAGAGTAATACCTGTAGAAACTGACCTTTGTACATAAACAGTTCCATCAATAAATCCTTCAGGAGAATACATTGGAGTTGTTCTTACTGTTGCAGATATCTGAGTTCCTTGAGCTGCAACATTTGGTATCATTGTGTGTATTGTATCAAAGTAATAGTTTCTTGAAGCACTTCCTGATTTACCACCACCCACTGTTGATTTACTTGCAGTGTAACCGACTTTAAAGTCGTATGCAGATAAGGAAGGTGTTACACAATAACTATCTATTCCAATATTTGAAAGTGCCGATGCACCTGTAAATGTTTGGTTAATTGCTTCGACTGGAATTCCACCTAGTGTATCACCAACCGTGTCTACTGCAACTGTTCCATCAGAAGTACCACCGTCAAAGTTTGTTACTGTTAGGGTATCTGTTGCAAGATAACCACTACCTACTGCAGATATAGTACATGAAGTTACGCTTCCACTAGCGACAACTATATCTAATAAACATCCAACACCAGTTCCACCTGTAGTTGGAACATTAGTATATGTTCCGTTAGAAGGGGTTGAATTTGGAGTTAATGCTCCTATTGTTAAAACCGACCCTGTATGGTCTCCTTCAATTCCTGCTATTTTAACACTAGAACCAACATGATACATACCGTGAGTATAACTGTATACTTTCACAAATGCCTGACTATCAAATGTTTGTATTGGATTGTTTTGTAATAAAGGTTCAGCAAGAACATTATTGTTGAATTTCAACAAAGGTTGTTTCGTTGTATCAAACACACATCGTTTGAAATGGAATTTCAAGTCGTCTGTTTGTTCTGCAGTCCATGTTGAGTTATTTTGTGATTTAAATAATGAACCTGCGTATGGTTGTTCTGCGATTGTCTGTCCAGTTACAAGGTCTTTCTCACCCATTCTAGATACATAACACTCATATTCGTTAGAGTTTGTGTAAACCACAAAACAATATTCTGTTGTATCTTCTAAGTATACTGGTGATTCAAAAGTAAATGTAGTAACAACAGAACCATCTGTTGAAGTGTTGACATCAGCAGGATTCTTTGTTACAGTAGAGAATGGTATAACCACGTTTGCAGGATAACCATTATGCATTGTTCTGATTTCTACAGAAACAGGCATAGTTGTATCTTTAGTTGCAAAGTAAACATCAATTGATGATGCAAACATACCACCTTGTGAGTCAACCAAGAATGATTGTGCAAGTGGGTCTCTCCAACCTCTTCTTCTTTCACCTATTTCCCATCTATCAGGAATCCATAAGTCTTCT
>Ga0257110_1001139_pt1 | contig 12529 bp, 12 predicted proteins | sample LP_taG_7_FD_190184 | JGI IMG/M metagenome (GOLD analysis project Ga0257110, IMG submission 190184) | Marine microbial communities from Northeast Subartic Pacific Ocean, Canada - LP_J_2015_P26_10m | ecosystem: Environmental > Aquatic > Marine > Oceanic | place: Canada: Northeast Subartic Pacific... | reverse complement strand
TAATGCATGCATAAGAACTATCATAGAACCGCCTAATTTACCTACAGTATCTTTAATGTTTAATCCCATTTTTTGGAATTCAATAATTATATTACTAAAAACACCAAATGAGGATCCAATTAATTGAGAAGAGGATCCTCTTAGGAATTCAAAATTTTTTCTAACATTAAGATTAGATAATACGAGACTATTACTTATTCCACCTAAAGTGTTTATATTCATATTTAATGGAGAGAGTATGGAATCCATTGCCTGTTCTTGTATATTTTGAACACAATCTGTAAAATTGTCTAAAGGATCCTTTCCAAATACACTGGCAAATGGCATGACTAAAGGGTTACATTTTATGGTTGGCCATATTTTTTTAATTAAATGAAAATGGAATAATATAACACCCCAAAATGTGATTATTAAAAATACGAAAATAATAAATAATGACAAATAAAAATCATCTTTCATAATAAAATATATTTACATTATTAATTTATCTTTTTAATTTTATCTTTTCGATTTTCTTTTCGATTTTCTTTTTCTTTTCGATTTTCTTTTTGTTTTTCCACGATTTCTGCGCGACTTTCTGCGATTTCTGCGTGACTTTCTACGTGACTTTCTACCACCACTCATTTGGCTTAATGCATCAGCATTTCTTTGTGTGGCTGCTAAAGAGCAAGCTGCAGGAGATTGTCCTGTTGGACATTCCATTTCGCCAGCATTAGCGCCTCCAATAAATCTAACCTTCATTTATATGATATGCGAAAAAAAATAATAATAATAATATAATTATAAAAAAATGAATGATTTTGAGAGATTAAAACTACAAGAAATGATTAAAACAAACGATGTTGAAGATCAAACAAATAAAATCAGGGAATTAAAACATAGTGACAAGATAAGAACGGATGTTGACAAAATTAAAAAACTTAAAATGGAAGAAACGCATGTAAATTTAAGATCACGATGTCAAGCGGAATGCTATTTTTTATTTAGTAACTATACCGATATTTTTAATAAATTAATAAAAGATGAAATAGATATTAAACTATTAGAAACCTTTATAAGTATCTTAAAAAAAATAGAATTAGGAGAAATAGATCAGCACGAGGGTTCATATGAGGTGGGAAAGGTATTGAAAAATATATATATAGATTCTGCATTAAAAAGGTCAAACAACCTTTCTGCAGAAGAGACACCAGTAGAAAAACGCAGTTCTAAAATGATATCGTGGAGAGATTACAAGAAAATGAATAATTGAAAATATATAAAAATAAACCGTGTAACTAATTAGTTGTACCATTCTATGTCAAACACTATTCTAATCATTGTAGAATCTCCCGCTAAATGTAAAAAAATAGAATCATTTTTAGGGAATAATTATAAATGTATTGCTAGTTTTGGTCATTTAAGGAAACTAGATTCTTTAAACTCCATAGATGCAAAGAATCATTATGCTCCTACTTTTTCTTTAATAGAATCAAATAACCAAATTCCCAAAATAAAAAAAGAAATGTCAAAATGTCAAGAGGTTATTTTAGCAACAGATGACGATAGAGAAGGCGAGGCTATTGCTTGGCACATTTGTAATATATTTTCATTACCTGTAGAGACAACAAAACGAATTATATTTCATGAAATAACTAAAACCGCAGTATGTAAAGCTGTTGAAAATCCCACCACAATTAATTTAAACACGGTATATGCTCAACAGTCAAGACAAATATTAGATATTTTAGTTGGATTTAAAATCTCTCCAGAATTATGGAAAAATATTTCTTGGAATTCCAAGGATAAGCTAAGTGCTGGGAGATGTCAAACACCGGCGCTACGATTAATATACGATAATAATATAGAAATCAAGCAAAATCCTGGTAAGATTTTATACGATACTCATGGATATTTCACCTCTAAAAATATTCCATTCGAATTAAATCATTCTTTTGAGGAGGAAAAGGATGTGCATCATTTTCTTACAGAATCTCTCCAGCATGAACATATATATTCTTGTTCTAAAATTAAAAAGGTGAATCAGTCACCACCACTACCTTTGATAACAAGTTCTTTGCAGCAGCAATGTAATAATGAGCTCCATATCTCTCCAAAGGATACCATGAGAATATGTCAAAAATTATATGAATCGGGATATATTACTTACATGAGAACAGACAGTAAGGTTTTTAGTTTAAAATTTATTCAAGACGTTAAAAATTATGTAGTATCGACATGGGGGGATGACTATGTAGATAAAAATGTAGAACGACTCATGTTAAATACAAAGGCAAATCCAAAGACAAAGACAAAGGATTCTAAAAATGATAAAACACAAGATGCACATGAAGCGATCCGTCCTACAAATATTGAGGTATTAGAGATTCCTGGACATTTTCATCCAAGAGAGAAGAAGGTGTATAAACTAATTTGGAGAATTAGTTGCAGTGCATGTATGAGCAATTGTGTATTGAATTCGGTTACTGCAACTATAACAGCTCCTTTAGATTATCTATATAAATACAATACAAAGACGATAGTTTTTCCGGGTTGGAAAATACTAGTAAAAGATGACAGTGAGAGTGAAAAAAATTATACTTTTTGCAGGTCTATAAAAGATAAAATTATTCCATATAATAAGATATATTCAAAAATGGGATTAAAACAATTAAAATCTCATTATACGGAAGCAAAATTGGTTAAACTACTTGAAGACAATGGTATTGGTCGCCCATCCACCTTTTCAGGTATAGTAGATAAAATACAGAGTCGTGGCTATGTTAAATTACAAGATATAGAGGGTAGAGAAATACCGTGTAAGCATTTTGAAATTGAAAAGGAAATAAATGGAATCAAAGAGAAAAAAGAAATTCTTACTTTTGGAAACGAAAAAAAGAAATTGGTCATACAGCCAATAGGAGTGATTGTTCTTGATTTTTTGTTGAAATATTTTAGTGAATTATTTGATTATAACTATACAAAAACTATGGAAGATGAATTAGACAAAATTGCGTCTGGGGGTATGATTTGGCATGAACTATGTAAAAAATGCGACACAAAGATTAATGAATGTAAAAACGAGATTAAGTCTTTTAATAAAACAATAAAAATAGATGAAGAGAATGAGTATACCATAGCAAAATATGGACCAGTGATTAAAAATACGGATCATGATGGAAAAGTAACGTTTTTAAATGTTAAAAAAAATGTAGATTTAGAGAAACTAAGAAACAATGAATATACTTTAGAAGATATTGTGGAAAAAAGAGAACCCAAGAAATCATTAGGTAAATATCAAAATGAGGATCTTTTTGTAAAGACGGGAAAATTTGGTTTATATGCAGAATGGGGTAAAAACAAAAAATCTTTAAGTAAGATGAATAATAAAAATGACGTAACATTGTTAGATGTTATTAATTCTATAGAAGAGGATACAAGTATTATTCGTGTATTAAACGATCATACAAGTATTAGAAAAGGTAAATATGGAAATTATATATTTTATAAAACAAAAGCAATGAAAAAACCCAAATTTATAGGTTTAAACAAAATTAAAGAAGACATTAATATTAAAATAGAGACGAACCAAGAAATACTTGAAAAAATCAATAATTTTTTGTAATGATATATATATTATAATATGGGAGGACAAGAAGGATTAGATAAAATTTTACAAAGTATATCTCCAAATGACAGTATTTTAATTTTTGCTAGCATATATTATTTGGTGAGTTGGATTATTCTTATAGGTTCATGGGCAGAAAAGCAATATAATGGTATTCAAACCGGACATATGAATATGTTTTTTTCATTGATTCTTATGTCATACGGTCTATTATATTCTCAAGGAAATAAACCACATAATAATTCAAATACAGCACCGAGTGATTCAGATTTTTATAGTATGCACACATTAGTAGCTTTTGATGTAGTGTGTACAGGATTTATTGCTTTAACTACAACAAGAGAGAGTTTATATATATATTGTAAACACGCCCTTAAAAAAGATACAAGAAAAAAAATAGGTAAAAAGAGAAAGGCTGTACAAAATAAAAATGAACAAAAACTCGGCTATCAAAAATATCTTCTGGATAATCCCGGCACAGAATATACATTTTCGGACTGGCAGGACAATGAGGGGGCGGGCGACTTTACAGGTTTTCACAAGGGTTATTATGGTAAGGTAAAAGACCCATTATCAAATCTTTATGAACCGGTGGCAATATTACTTTTCTCTGTTATACTATTAAGATTTGTTGCTGGTATTTGTATAGTGATATTGGCAGCATTCTTTTCTAATAATGAATTGATACCAAAGTCTATGAAGCCAAGCACAGGTAGAAGTAAAGTGGCTTTTGCAGGTTTTTATTTTATAATAATACTTATATCATTTATACTATATGGTGAAGTTAAAAAAAAAGCAAGGAATAAAGGAGTAACAACAGAAGAGATGTACAGATGTAAATCTATACTTGATGATGAAGGTGTAGATACTGATAAATTGATTGGAACCATTACACAAACAAAGCCTAACCTAAAACCGAAGAAATTTGAACTATCTGGAGAATAATTATAATACATTTATTTTAAATGTTAGTCCATAGTGATCGCCATTATCCCAAATCCCTGAAATTTTACAATTAAATAGGACGGTTTTTCCGTAGTCTTTTCTTTGGTCATATATTTTAATATGATTATTCAAAAATAATTTTCGAATAGAAAATTCTGGGGTTTTATTTGTTATGTTTATTTTTTTAATGATATCCTCTTCCATTTCCATTATTTTTTCAAATACTTTTCTATTTTCATCTTGTTTATAATGAAATATAATTCTATTATTATATGATTTTTCTATATTTTCGATTACGATAGGAAATGTAATATATATTCCATTAATAGTTAAATGCTCTGTTGAATAAAATAAGCGTATAAAGAAACTATTTTGAATGACAATATTTTTAATGTAATCTCCAAAATAAATACATTCTTTATTAAAATCCTGTATTGGAATAGATATGATCATGAATATATACTTTGTTATTTATAATTTTAAATGAATTATAAATAATAATACGTTTTATAGATAAAGATAAAAAATATTATATTAATAATGAAATTTCACGAAACACATTTTGATGAATATATAAAAAAATGCAATACACTGAATATTCACGAAAAACACAAATGTTATTATAAGAAATTTCCAGATAAGGTGGAAGATTTAAAAAATTTGATATTTTATGGTCCATCTGGATGTGGAAAATACACACAAATGTTATGGTCTATTAAAAAGTATAGTCCGTCCAATTTAAAATATGAAAAAAAAATATGTATTTCTTACAATAAATCATATTATTATTTTATGGTAAGTGATATTCATGTTGAAATTGATTTATCATTACTGGGTTGCACGTCAAAACTATTATGGAATGAAATTTACAACAGTTTAATTAATATTTTTACAAGTAGTATGAATAAGATTTGTATCATTGTTTGTAAAAATTTCCAGGATATTCATAATGAACTATTAGAAAACTTTTACAGTTATATGCAAACGTGTATTTCGCAGAAGATTAATGTAAAGTATATATTATTAACAGAAAATATTTCATTTATCCCTTCAAATATTATTAATAGTTGCAAGATTATATCAATACCAAGACCAAGTAAAAGCTCTTATATAAAAATATCAAAACATTTCAAAAATGTAAAAGATATAAATGATATAACAAATATAAAACACGGATATGATGATTTAAAGGAATTACATTCATTTCATAAAAATATATGCGATTCAATTATAACAGAAATTCAACATGAAAAAATAGATTATATAAAGATTAGAGATAAATTATATGACATTTTTATATATCAGTTAAACATTTATGAGTGCATTTGGTATATATTTACTACTTTAATAAAAAATAAGAAAATAAAAGAAGAAAAAATTCCATATATTTATATTAAGATTTATAATTTTTTTAAATATTATAACAATAATTATAGACCTATTTATCATTTAGAAAGTTTTGTATTTACATTAATCGATAATTTTGTTTAGCTTTCTTCTGCTGCTACAGTAGTCTTTTTACGAACAACCCGTTTCTTTTTAGGCGGGGGCTTTGGAGGTTCTACAACCTGTTGCTCCTGTTGCTCTTCTTGCTCTTCTTGCTCTTCTTGCTCTTCTTGCTCTTCTTGCTCTTCTTGCTGGGTATCTTCTTCCTCATCCGAATCTCCCACAACAACACCAACATTTTCCTCATCATCTTCTTCTGCATCAGCAGCAGCTGCAGTCGCCCGCATTAGCTCTTTAGATTTCGAATTGAGATTGATGTGGCACTTTCCGCGCAGGGTTGCGCGAGGTTGAACCATGCCTTGCACAACCTTCCACGTGACCCCAAATTTTCCTCCTACAAACCACAGACCTCCGCATTTCATAACCATAGCTACATTCTGTGTCTTTTGAATTAGACTTTCTGGTGATACCGAAAGGTCTGTTTCACCATTTTCATTTTCTGGAGGATAGATGCATTGCCTGTTAAGATCATACAGCTCCAAATCCTTATGAAATTTACCATCATAAAAATCGAACTTTAGTCGAATCGTAGGACAGCGATTCGTATCAGGCTCACCACTGCTTGGGTCCTTTGGATATTTCAACATTGGTGACCAAAGTGCATCAACGACTTCTGCGGTCATCTTTGGCTTACCAAACCAATCTTTGCAATTGGTAATTGCATCAGCCTTAATTTTTTCTTCGAGATCCTGCATGTTTTTAAGGAAAGCAACCGTTTCTTCCGTGTGATTGGCATCTTCTTCACGAGGAAATTGCAATGACATGTCATAACTCTTTTTTCCTTGTTCAAATTCATTTGCATTCATACCCCACGTCATCATTAGAGGGGTTGCAAGATGTAGTGGCTTCTTAATGGAACCATTAAGAATTCCAATGCTTTTTCCACCGTTTGCATTTACTTTTACTTTTCCGTAAGATACTCCTCCGTTGGAGGCGTTAGGGTCAAAATTCGCGCCGTTGGTAATCATTTGCGATGAGGAAGACATGGTGATGAATATATTTTATGCACCTATTTTCCGTTCAATTTTTTTGCCAAATCGCAAAATAATCATATTTAAAAATGATACAAAAAGATTTTAGTGTTACTATTTATATATTATGAATAAAATTATTGATTCAAATGTGGTGGTTTCCACAAATACAAGCAAACAAAAAAATAAAAAATTAAAAAATAAGTTTAACAAAATTAAATATTATGAAAACATACATTTTCAAAGTAAAGTAAATCCTCCTTCAGCATTTACTGTTCCTGAACCTAAACAGTTTAAAGATATAGTTAAATACAACTATCGTTTGAAGGAATTAAAGGCGTTCGCAAAACATTACAAACAAAATTCATCCAAAAAGAAAATAGAGCTACAAGTGGATTTATATAATTTTTTGCGCTTAAACTTTTATATATATAAAATCCAAAAAATGGTACGTAATTTATTTATTAAAAAATTAAATATATTAAAGGGTCCTGCCTTTTTAAATCGAAGATTATGCAATAATGCCACAGATTTTTATACATTAGAGGATATTAAAGACATTCATATGGAGCAATTCATGAGTTTTAAAGATGTTGATGGTTTTATTTATGGATTCGATATTTTATCATTGTATACCTACATTAAAAAAAACAAAAAAAATGCATCAAATCCCTATAACAGAAACAAATTTACAGAAAAAAACAATCCAATGGAAATCATTGAAAGGATCGTGAATTTATCCAAAATATTGAATATTAAAACAAATATTGTTATACCAAAACAAACAATTACCTTTCAAAAACAAATTGAATTACGAGCTTTAGCAATTTTTCAAGAAATAGATAATTTAGGAAACTATACAAACAGTTCTTGGTTATTGAATTTAAATGGTCACCAATTAACCTATTTTATTACAGAATTATTTGATATTTGGAACTATCGTGCACAACTAAGCTATAATACAAAAATCCAAATTTGCCCCCCTTTAGGAAATCCTTTCCAAAACATCGACATTCAACGAGTAAATACTATTTTTTCTTTGAATCATTTGAAAATTATCGCATTAACCATTATTGAAAAACTCGTTAGACTAGGAATAAATGATGAATTTAAAACTTTAGGCTCTTATTATGTTCTCACAGCATTAACAATAGTTAGTCAAGAAGCTTCTTCGGCGTTGCCTTGGTTATATCAATCTGTTGTATATTGATTCGTTCTTCACATGATAATCAATGACAAAATACGCACAAATATATATTATTATTCAAAACAACTTAAAAAGGTTTCATTATCATGTATTATAATGCCCCCATCCAAAGCTTCCGCTCCCAAGAAGTCTTCTGGCGCTCGCAAAAGCACCAAGTCTCCTCCTGCCGAAAAGGTAGAAGAACAACCCAAGCCTGTTGAAACCAAGGAGGTTGCCTCCGTCTCCACTGATGTAGACAACCAAGTAGATGAGCTTGGTGAGCGATTTACCGAATTTCTTGCTAAGATCCAAAATCTTGCTACCCAAATGTCTTCGCTTAAGACCGAGTTCCGCGGTCTTGAAAAGCTTGCTATGCGCGAGATGAAGGCAGCCAAGAAGGCTAGCCAAAAGAAAAAGCGCAAGAGCAACAACCGTGCTCCTAGCGGCTTTGTAAAGCCCACTCTTATCAGTTCTGAGCTTGCTACTTTCCTTGGCAAGCCTTCCGGAACCGAAATGGCTCGCACTGAGGTAACCCGAGAAATCAACAAGTACATTCGCTCGCATGATCTTCAAGACAAGAAGAATGGTCGCAAGATCAACCCTGACGATAAGCTCCGCAGTCTCCTTAAGCTGAAGAAGAGCGACGAGCTTACCTACTTCAACCTTCAACGTTACATGAGCCCGCACTTCGCGAAGCAAACTCCTAAGGTCGTCGAAGCGTCGGCTTAAATAAAAAATAAATAAATAATATATAAATCTTTTATCATTTTAGAAATATAAAATTATTTCTTTCTAAAATGGTTTTTAAATTACTTATTTGGTAAGGTTTCGAATCCAATTTAACCGGTGGTTTTTGTGGGATTATATCAAACATAAAATATGTATGATATAATTGTATCGCATCTTCAATATAGTTGTGTTTTTGTAACCATTCATAAAATTCTGTTTCTCTACTTTTTTTAAATATTTTAAATAACTTATACACATAAAATATATTTGTTTTATCGTTGTAATCCGTGCCTGAATACACACAAATCTCTCGAAATTCCTTTGTTGAAAGCTTTAACTTTTTCAAAATACTGTAATAATCATAACATACAAGTGTTTCATTATAAATTTGAAGATCTCTAAACACACGATTACAGCCATACACAAACATGTCCATATCTTCACTTAAACACCCATAAACATGCTTTCCTTTTACTAATTGAGCGCATAATACATCCGCTTCTCCATTTGCATCAATATAACAAACCCCCATCGCATCCATTAACTCTTTTATCTTATAAACATGAAATCCTGTCACCTTTATTGTTTTTTTTTTTAAAATACTTAGTCGTTTGGTGAGTTTAAATATTTTGTCTTGATTTTCCAAAGATGCATTCTGCTTTAAATCATCCAACTCCTTTTTTGTTTTTTCATAATCATTTCTCGCTTTTGCCTTTTCGTTGTTTCTATGAATAAGCACATCCTTTTTTTCTTCTGGAGGTTTTCCATCAAACACAAAAATTGGCGTGATATTATATTTCTTAAATAATCCTATCAACAAATAAAAGTTATCTATTAATGAACAGTCTTCCAAAAATTTATAAATATAAATACTTACATCTATTGCTATTTTTTTATGGTATAGTTCCTTAAAGTGTAATGTTTTAATACAATCATTACATTGATCTTTAAGTAAAGTATTCAGTCTACGCACTCCCATTTATACTTCATTTTTTTTATATTATACCGTCATTCAATTTTACAAAATCTCCGTCAATGTCATTCGTAAGGTTTGTTTTAATTCTGTTGATTTTTCTTTTTTATAGAACATTTCAACACTTCTCACTAAATTTAACAGATCTTGTCTCTTGTACATTCTTTTAATGTAATTAAAAAAAGATTTCAAATTTTCCTTCGTCTGCAGAAATTTTATCCAATGAGGATTGTTTTTCTTACACCACGAAAGAAACCCGATATGATCATATATTACAATGAATTTTAAGATGTAATAAGCAAAAACATTCGTTTTTTCTTTATATAATTTATTTACTACATTCTCGGTATCTTTCATGATTAATAAATCATATGTTAATCCCATATGATTCAAAACTTTTACCAATTGAAAACACGAATACATCTTCTCATATAAAAACAAAAATTCATAATATAAAACAAAATCCTTCTCGTCCTTTTTGTCATCTAATAAAAAAAATGCACATATACCCACATTTATAATTACCGCCCAAGACTCCGCCCAAGTCTCGTACAATGCCAAATTCGACTCTATTGGAAACAATTTACGAATATTCTCTTGAAAATCGTAAATATTCATAGAACTAAATTCCAATCCCAAATTGTGAAGCGTCTCATGAATTAAAACCTTTAACCATTCCTCCTTTCGATATATAATTATTTCTGAATCCCTCGCACATACATCACTTAATCCACTGTTCACATTCATCACGTCTATCACATCCACAGTACTCTTCGGTATCTCCTTCTTGAACTCTGTCATAAATAAATGTATCGAAACTCTATTACTACACGCATTATTTGAATAATGGCTTATCAAATCAAACCACATTAATATAGTTCGTATATATTCCACATATTTTGACATCTCCTTATCCACATTCAAATCCATACATGTAAAATAAATACGAATCTTACGATTGTTTATCTCGTGTTCATAAGTTATTGAATAAGAGGATTCCATTAAAATAGATTCGCGGATTATTTCCGGGATAAATTTTGAATTAAAACCACTTGGTATAACTATATCCTTCACGTTATTTATTTTACTCATTTTAGGAACAATATCTAGTGTTTTAACCCTATTATGTGAATCTAATAATAAACGATATAAATGCTTTATATGTGTTTCTTTTTTTCCTATTTTTGGCATGGATTTAATATTTAATTTCTTGATAAAAGCCTCACTCTGTTTTGAAAAATTCATATATATATTACTTTGATTTATTTATTATATTTTATTATATTATAATGCCCAAAAAAGGAACTCGTAAACTGAAAAGCCGCTTGCGTTCAAAGAGCAAAAAGCTTTTTAAAATGGTTCAAGTCCCCATTCTTAATCTTATGAAGAAAATAGAGCAAAAAACCACACGAAAAAAACGTGCTTCTCCTAAAAAGAAACTCCAAAACAAAAAGAAAAAGAAAAAGCAAACTAAAAAGCAAAAAGGAGGCTGAGGTGAGATGGATCCCAACTTAAATTATTAATTCATATCATTGAATCATGAATGATGGTTCACACTCCAATTTAGGTGCGAACTTGATAAAATGTATTCGTATAAATGATATTCTTATTTATATGAATGATTGATTAAAATACTTATTTCCTACGCGAATCTCTCCGGGATTTCTTTTTAGAACCTTTTCTTTTTAAACTGTAACCATGTCTTCCACGTTTTATTCTTCCACCTTTCTTCTTTTTGTTCTTGAATGAAAATTGTCGGGAACCGCCTCCTCCCTGTTCAGCCGATTTCGGAGCAGTCGATTCCTGAACAGTCAATTCCGGATCAGTCGTCTCCTGAACAGTCGATTCCAGATCAGTCGGTTTCTGAACAGCCGATTTCGGAGCAGTCGATTCCAGATCAGTCGGTTTCTGAACAGTCGTCTCCTGAACAGTCGATTCCAGATCAGTCGATTCCAGATCAGTCGATTCCTGAGCAGTCGATTCCGGATCAGTCGATTCCGGATCATTCGTCTCCTGAACAGCCGATTTCGGATCAGTCGATTCCTGAACAGTCGATTTCGGAGCAGTCGATTCCTGAACAGTCGATTTCGGATCAGTCGATTCCTGAACAGTCGATTTCGGATCAGTCGATTCCTGAACAGTCGATTTCGGATCAGTCGATTCCTGAACAGTCGATTTCGGAGCAGTCAGAGCTGTTGATTCTACTGCTGAGGAACCTTTTTCTATATTACCTGTCAATATACTACTAGCTTTGAGAGTTTCCTTAATTTTATTAAGATCCAGTGGAAGGCCACCAACTTGTTTTGTTTGGTGTCCTCCTCCTAGTGCGCCCACTACCGCTTCCTCTCTCGCTCCCGCTCCATCTGTCTGGAGGTTTTCAACCGCTTCCTCTCTCGCTCCCGCTCCATCTGTCTGGAGGTTTTCAACCGCTTCCTCTCTCGCTCCCGCTCCATCTGTCTGGAGGTTTTCAACTGTTTCCTTGACTATGTCACTCCTCGTGAAGAATTTCAAAATACTTTCAACCTCCTCCTGCTTTTTTTTCCATGATTCTATTTCTTTACTAACATTGCCAAAATTATTTCCTGTCAAGAGAGACGGGTTGTAACCCAGAT
>Ga0257110_1001138_pt1 | contig 12529 bp, 9 predicted proteins | sample LP_taG_7_FD_190184 | JGI IMG/M metagenome (GOLD analysis project Ga0257110, IMG submission 190184) | Marine microbial communities from Northeast Subartic Pacific Ocean, Canada - LP_J_2015_P26_10m | ecosystem: Environmental > Aquatic > Marine > Oceanic | place: Canada: Northeast Subartic Pacific... | reverse complement strand
GCCTCGGCGAGCGGGTGTACGAAGAAGACGGTGCCGGGGCCGTCGCCTGGGCAGCCAAAGGGTGCGACATGCCCAACTTCTCTCTCGGTCGTTTTCCGCTCGCTTCGGCTGATTTTTGGACGAGCGATCATCTCTCGGAGCGCTCTCGGAGCGTGGGCGCTGTTTCCGAAACGCGCGCGCGCGGCACACTCACGTCGAAGCGACGTTGCATCACCCTCGTGCTGCCCTGGCCCGTCGCCGTCGCGGCCGACGCGCACGCCCGCGGCCGGCAGCGGCGGGACGTCGACGTAGCCGAAGTCGCTGAGCGGCAGCGCCTTGGGCGCGGCGTCGGCGCCCGCCCAGGTCCGCGGCGGGCCGCAGTAGACGCCGAAGCGCTGGCCGAAGGGGTCGAAGCCGTGGCCCGCGTAGAAGACGTCGCGCGGCGCGGCGCGGAAGCGGAGCTCGGCCGCGCGGATCGCCGGCAGCATGCCGAGCGTCGCCGACGCCTCGACGTCGAGCGCGCCGCTCGCGCGCGCCGCGACGACGGCGCGGATCTCGTCGTCGCTCGGCCGCGCGGCCGGGTCGGATCCGGGGACGCCGTTGCACCGCGCCCGGAGCAGCAGGATGGCCTTGGCGAGCGCCGCGCCGCGCGCCCTGGCCGCCGCCACGCGCTCGGCCGTCGGCGCGGCGGGCGCGGGCGCCGGTGGCGGCGCCGGCCGCGCCGCGGGCGCCGCGGGCGGGGCGGCCGCGGCCGCGGGCGCGGCGGGCGGCTCCGCGCCGCGGCCGCCGCGCGCGGCGTCGTCGACGTCCTCCAGGAGCTTCGCCGTGACCCAGCCCGCGACGGGCTCGACGAGTCGCAGGCGCGCGCGGCCGTCGCTCGTCGTCTGCACCGAGTCTCGCAGGGCGCGGACGACGCTGCCGCGCTTGAGCGACGCGACGACCGTCGAGTCCAAGTCGCTGCCGGCGCGCACCGTCGCGCCCTTGCCGCGCACGCGCATCTTCTCGCCGACGCGCAGCGGCGTGTTCCAGGCGGCCATCGCCGGTTCAGCACACGGCTCGCCTAGCCGAGCGTCTCTGCGGCCATCGGGGGCTGCGTTCGTTTCCGATGTTTCCCTTCAAATGGCCTGCAACCAAGGCGCATTACGTCCGTTAGCGCGGCGCCGTCGGTCTAGTAGGACCGGCCCCAGAGGCACCAGCAGGTCGCGGGCTTGCCCGTGAAGAAGCACTTCGTGCCCGCGGGGAGCGGCGGCTGGTCGTGGGGCACGCAGAGCGTCTTCGCGGCCAGGGACGTCGCCGTGCGCGCGTCCTCGTCGTCGAGGCCCAGCGCCTCGAGGGCCTCGGTCCGCGACTTGTCCTTGACGGCCTCCTCCGCGTCCTGGTCCGCCGGGTCGCACCAGGGCGTGAGGATGAGGTTGTTCTCGTTGAGCTTGGGCACGAAGTCGGCCCAGTCCGTGACGCGGACGAGCTTCGCGTCGCGCGCCGCCTTGGCCTTGGCGAACATGGCCGCGTGGACGTCGTCGAGCTCCGCGGCGAGCGCCGCGCCGAGGCCCGCGAGGGGCAGCGCCTTCTTGCCGCCGTCGACGCGGCGCACGGCCATCACCGACCGCGCGGCGGCGTCGCGGGGCCCGACCTCGACGCGGAGGGGCACGCCCTTCTGCTCCCAGTGGTTGTACTTCCAGCCCGGCGACTGGTTGCCCCGGTCGTCGACGCGGACGCGGAGCCCCGCGGCCTTGAGCTCCGCCTTGACTTCGTCGACGAAGCCCTGGAGCTCGGCCAGGGGGCAGGCCTTGGAGATGATGGGGATGACGACGACCTGCACCGGCGCGACCCTGGGCGGGAGCACGAGGCCCTGGTCGTCGGAGTGGACCATGACCATGACGCCGATGGACCGCGTCGTCAGGCCCCAGGACGTCTGCCAGGGCACGCGCTTGCCGCCCGAGCCGTCCGCGGACTCGACCTCGATGCCGTAGATCTTCCCGAAGTTCTGGCCGAGGTTGTGGGACGTCGCGCCCTGGATCGCCCGGCCGGAGCCGTCGATGTAGGCCTCGACGGTCGTCGTCCGCAAGCCGCCGGCGAACTTCTCCTTCTCCGTCTTCGTGCCGGGGATCACGGGCACGGCCAGGAGGTCTTCGTAGACCTTCTTGTAGAGCCCGAGGATCGCGTAGACCATGTCGTCGGCCTCGGCGAGCTCGTAGTGGGCCGTGTGGCCCTCCTGCCAGAGGAACTCGCGGGACCGGAGGAACGGCGTCGGGTACTTGAACTCCCAGCGGACGACGGAGCACCACTGGTTCAGCTTCAGCGGCAGGTCGCGGTGGGACCGGAGCCACTTGGCGAACTCGGGGTACATGATCGTCTCCGACGTCGGCCGGATCGCGATGGGCTCCGCCAGTTCGGAATCGCCGGACCGCGTGACCCACGCGACCTCCGGCGCGAAGCCGTCGACGTGGTCCTCCTCGGCCTCGAGGGCGCCCTTGGTGACGAAGAGGGGGAAGTAGCAGTTCTCGACCTCGAGCGGCTCGTCCTTGATCCAGCCGTCGAACGCCTTCTGGATCTGCTCCCAGATCCCAAAGGACCAGGGCCGGAGGATGTAGCAGCCGGAGATCTTGCCGTACTCGATCATCTCCGACTTGGTGATGACCTCGCCGTACCACGTCGCGAAGTCGCCGGCCTTGGACGCGACGATGCGGTCGAGCGTCTCCTTCGAGCCCTTCTTGTTCCTCCCGCCGGCCTGGGGCGCCTGGGGCGGCTTCGGCGCCTTGGGCGCCTTGGGCGCCTTGGGCGGTTTCGGCGCTTTGGGCGCCGCCGCCGCCGCCGCGGCCGGCGCGGCCCCGAAGTCGACGATCTTGGGCGCGTGGCCGACGGCCGCGAGGTACTTGACGAGGTCCGCCGGGCTCGCGGACACGGTCATGTCGGAGCGGAGCGGGTGCGTGAGGATGTTGGACCCGTCGCCGCCGCCGGGCGCCAGGGACGCGTCCAGGGCCACGGTGACGACGCCGCCGGCGTCGTTGAGCGCCGCGTACGGCGACACCGAGCCCTTCTCGACGCCGAGCACCGCCGGGTCCGTGAGCCGCAGGTTCGCGTTCTTCGCGATGCCCAGGAGGCCCGGCAGCTCCTTCATGTTCACCGCGCGGTCGTGGGCGACGGTGACGAGGAACGTGCCCGCCTTCTTGTCCTTGACGAGCAGGTTCTTCGTGAGCCGCCCGGGGAGCGCGCCGAGCGCCGCGGACTGGGCCTCGATGGTCGGCACGGGTGCGTGTCTGTAGGTCTGGTGCGGGATGCCCAGGGCGTCCAGCTTCAGCAGCACGGCGTTGTCGCCCGCGTCCGTGACGACGGCGACGCCCGCGGGCGCACTCAGCGACGCCAGCGCCGCGTCCGTCGGCGCGACGTGCGCGCCGCGCCGCGGCGCCGACGACGCCGCCGGCTTCAGGCCGCCGACGTCGAGGACGCCGAACTTGGCGGTCTTCACGATCTGCATGGTCGAAATGCCACCGACGACGACGCTCGCGGGGAGAGCCGAGTGTTGTGTGCGGCGATTTGCGGAGCGATGCATGGATGCTTCAATCGTGCACGGCGTCGGCCTCGGCGTCCGAGCCGCGCGCGTGCCGCGCGCGGCGCGCACTCGTGAGTGCGTGCGCGCAAGTGCACGCGCCCACGGAACACCCGTTCAACGACCGGTGTTTACCCCCTTGCGCTAGCCGCGCGCGAGGCGCATCTCGGCGAATTTGAGGGCCTCGGCGATCTGCTTGTTCTTGGGCTCGAGCTTCTGGGCCTGGGCGAGGGCCGGGAGCGCGTCCCGGTAGCGCTTGAGCGCGTGGAGCGCGAGGCCCTTGCGGAAGTGGGCCTTGCAGTAGGCGCCGTCGGCGGCGACAGACGCGTCGGCGTCGGCGAGGGCCTTGGCGTGGTCGCCGAGCTTGAGGAAGCAGGCGCTGCGGTTCGCGTAGAGCACGGCCGCGCCGCGGCCCGCCGGGGCCGTGCCGCCCGACTCGAGCGCCATCGTGTAGTGGACGGCCGCCTGCGCGTACTCGCGGTTCCCGAAGGCCTGGTTCCCCGCGCACTTGTCGCGGTCCGCCGCCGCCGCGAGGTCGCCGGCGGGCGCCGCGGCGCCCTCGGCCTCGAGGTCGCGAGCGGTCGCGCCGACGAGCCGCGTCGACGTGCCGCCGGCGACGACGCGCTCCGTGAGGAGCTGGCCGCCGACGCAGGCCGTGACGAACTGCTGCTCGTCGGCGCGGACGCCGCTGTCCGGGAGCGCGTCGTCCAGGTTCTCCGCCGTCGACGTGCGGCCGCCGCCGGCGTCGACGACGAGCGCGCGGCACGCGGCGGAGAAGACCCGGGGCCCCTCGGGCGCCGCGGCGTCGAAGAGCGCCGGCGACGCCCAGGCGATCGTGCAGTCGACGCAGAGGTCGCACTGCACCGTGTGCAGCTTCGCGCGGACGAAGAGCGTCGACCGCTCGCACCGGCTGACCTCGACGAAGGACGTCACGAGGCCGCACTCGAGCGACAGCGCGCAGTCGCGGCAGTCCGAGACGAAGACCTTGATGAGCTTGGGCGCGAGGTCCGCGGCGAGGGTCACGCGCGCGTCGCGGCAGCCGCGGACGACGACGACGCGGCGGTCGCCGAGCGCCGCGGCGTCGATCGTCGTCCGCGGGCCCGCGTCCGCGCCGACGACGAGCTCCATGGCCCGCTCCTCGGCCTGGCGCCGCTCGACGGCCTGTTTGGCCTCCTTGAGCTTCTCGCGCGCGGCGAGGTCCAGCGCCTCGGCTTCGCAATTGGGGCCCTTGTCCGTGCCCAAGGCCTCCTTGGACGCGTCGGCGTCCGCCTTGTCCTCGTCCTCGACCTTGGCCGTCTCCTCGCGGGCGATGGCGTCCCAGCGGTCGTGGTACTCCTTGCGGCTCGTCTTCTCCACGAGCGAACTCATCGTCGGCAATGCGGCGCCGGCGCACCTGGTTCAGATCCTCGCGTGTGTGCCGAAGCGCCAGCGGCGAGGACGGGAGAGATGACGGGAGCAGCCCAGCGAAGGTCAAGCAGGGATGCTGAAGTGACATTGCAGCCCCGAACGATGCGCTTGCCCATGCTCCTGCCCCTGGTCGCCGCCCTCGGCGCCGCCTCGGCGGCGCGCCTCGACGCCGGCGACGCCCTCGTGAGCTGGGGTGTCCTTCGACTGGGTCGGCGTCGCCGCCCGCGTCAAGGTGGTCAACGCGACCTTCGTGCGGGCCGTCGTCGCCACGAGCGCGCCGTTCCGCGGCACGCGGCTCAAGGCCTACGGCTCCGACGCGGGCTACCTGATGATGCCGACGGTCCAGTTCTGGGTCGACGCCCGCGGCGGCTCCGACCGGCGTCCGACGAACGGGCGCGCGCGTTCGATCGGCGCTCGCCCGCGAACGCCATCCAACCCCGTCGCCCTCGTGTTCGATCGACGCTCGCCCGCGAACGCCATCCACCCCCGTCGCCCCCGTGTTCGACCGCCGCTCGCCCGCGAAGCAATCCGACCCCGTCGCCCTCGGTAGGCTCCGACGCGTACGCCCTGTGGCTCGCGGAGCGGCCCCGCGACGTGATCGCGACGGTGGAGAACCTCGTGTCGCCCCAGTACGGCACGGGCGTCACCACCGTCCGCCGCTTCGAGACCGACGGCGCCTTCGCCGCCCTCGCGCCCGCGGAGCGGCTCGGCGGCGCGGACGGGCGCTCCATCGAGTTCGTCGGCGACTCGATCACCGCGGCGACGAACGTCGTCCGCCCCCCGGGCGTGGCCGCGTGCGCCGACGCGGGCTACGAGAGCGACTGGTCCCAAAGCTACGGGGGCCTCCTCGCGCGCCGCTTCAACGCCGCGGCGTCCGCGGTCGCCGTCGGCGGCAAGTGCGTCACGGAGCGCTGCGGCGCCAGCCTCCAGCAGGGCAGGACAAGAGTGATTCAACGTCGCTTCAACGTGAGTGTTCCGCGCGCGCGCGTTCTGGAAAAAAGCATCCACGCTTCGAGACCGTCCCGAGAGATGATCGCTCGTCCAAAGATCAGCCGAAACGAGTGGAAACCGGCCGAGAGAGGAGCCTTTGAAGTTGGGAATTTCGCGCTCTTGTCCTGCCCAGGCCTCCAGATGCCCGACTACTACGGGTCCGCCTTCTACGCGGACGCGCCGGCGCGCACCTTCGACTTCGCGGACGCGCCCGACGCCGTCTTCGTGAACCTGGGCACGAACGACAACCTCCGCATCAAGACGGCCGCGGACATGGCCGCCTTCGCGGACGCGTCCGTCGACTTCCTCGTCAACGCGACCGAGTTCTACGGCTCGCGGGCCGTCGACTTCTTCCTGAGCGCGGGGCCCATGGAGAACCGCACGGCCGACGCGACGCTCGCCGCCGTCCGCCGCGCGCGCGACCTCGGCCTGAAAGCGACCTTCGTCGACCTCCGCGCCGCGTGCGCGGGCCTCGCGCGCCACGAGAGCGCCGCGGACCTCTGCGACGGCTGCGCGAACCACCCGGGCGTCGGCGGCCACGCGGCCATGTACGAGGCCGCCGCGCCCGTGCTCTCGCGCGTGCTCGGGTGGGATTAAAAAGGGGGGGGGATGTTCGACGCCGTGTTCCCGATCGCGCCTACTATTGGAGGGGATTATCGGCGATCGTGCCACAAAAATTACCACTAGATCGGGGAGGGCCGGAAACGAGACTTCGCCGAGAGTTGCGCGGTGCCGCACGGCTCGCACCGCATCAAGTTTCCCGATGTCGGCCATCTTCGATTTCTTGAAGGCCCACGGCCTGAAGCGGAGCGAGGAGCGGCGGGAGCGGCGCGAGTTCCGACGCGTCATGTCCTTCTACGCCTCCGGCAAGGCCGACGCGTTCGACGACGTCGAGGACCGGGACCTGGCCCACGCGCACGCGGTCACGCTCTCGAAGCGCATCGCGCTCTCGGGCGACGTGTCCCGGGACCTGCTCGAGGAGACGAGCGCGCCGCGGCCCGTCGCGTCGCGCCGCGCGCGCGCGGCCGGCGCGAGCTGCGCCGCCGCCGCCGCGCGGTGGTTCGCCGAGGGGACGGAGCCCGTCGCGGAGGTGATCAACTCCGAGTCCCTGGGCCTCGGCCCGGGCCGCGACGCCCGGGACCGCTTCTACCGGGCCGTCGACGCCGTCGGGCGCGACAGCCTCTACGACCTCCGGCGCGAGCTGGCCTACGTCGGCTCGCGGAACTGGGCGCGCGGCGCCGTCGACGCGCGCGCGCGGTCGCTCTTCCACCTCGCCGTGCAGCACGACGCGCACGTCTGCGCGGCGTTCCTCTACCACTACGGCGGCGTCGAGGCGGCCAAGCTCCGGCGGGGCGGCTTCGCCCGCGCCTGCGTCGAGGCGGCGGCGGCCGACGAGGCCGGCACCAGGGCAGGAAAAGGGTGATTCAACGTCACTTCAATGTGAGTGTTCCTCGCGCGCGCGTTTCGGAAACAGCACCCACGCTTCGAGAGCACTCCGAGAGATGATCGCTCGTCCAAAAATCAGCCGAAACGAGCGGAAACCGACCGAGATAGGAGCCTTTGAAGTTGGGAATGTCGCACCCTTTTCCTGCCCAGGCCGGCACGACGACGGGCGACTTCTACGCGGCCGTGCTCCGGGACGCGGACGGCGGCGGCGGCGCCCTCCTCGGCCTCGACGACCCGGCGACGCCGACGACGGCCGCCCGGGACCCCGCGCGGGGCCCGGGGGGCCCGCGGCGGTCGCTCCGGACCGCGAGGCGGGGCTCGAAGCCGCGCCAGCGCGCGAACCCCCTGGCCGCGACGACGCGCCGCTACGTCGGCCTCGCGTCGGCGCCGTCCGACGTCTCGTCGGTCTGGTCGCGCCACTCCTCCGAGGCGCCTCCGAAGGCGGCGCCGCGGGAGCCGTCCCTGTTCAACTGCATCTTCTGCGCGGACACGGGCGAGCGCGACCGGCCCGCGCGATGGTCCTCCAACGACTTCGACGACGCCGACTTCGACGACGCCGACTTCGACGACGCCTACGACGCCGGCGGCTCCGACGACGTCGTCTCCGGCGGCTCCGGCGACGCCGACGACGACGACGACGACGCCGAGTCCGAGTCGAGTTAATGAAGGCACCCCCCCCCCCGCCGCGACGACGGACGGGGCGCTAGCGCCGGACCTGGGGCGGCCGGTGCGTCGGGAGCATACCGAGCTTGCCCCACCAGGCCGAGTGGATCGTGATGTTTTCCCTGTTGCCGAAGTCGTCCGTCGTCGGCACGAGCACCGCGAGGTCCGACGCGGGCAGGTCGCAGCGCAGGCGCCAGGCGCAGGCCTGGATGCGGTCCACCGTGACGTGGACGTCGACGGCGCCCGGCGTCGCCCGGAGCTTGAAGACGAGCTCCGCCTCCTGTAGCCCGAAGAGCGGCGGCCGCCGCGGCAGGGACACCTTGGACGCGCGCCCCCAGTCGTCGTCGAACTTGTCGTTCTCCACGAGGGTCCCCCCGCGCTCCTTGCGCCGCGGGTTGAAGTGGTAGAGCAGCGTCGCGCCGTCGTCGTGGTCGCGCGGCACGACGTTGAGCGCCCAGATGTCGGACGTCGCCGGCACGGAGACGCGGAGCACGAGCGCGTCGTTCGCCGGGAAGCCGGGGAGCGGCAGCTCGAGGGGCGCGTCCGCGGCGGAGGAGCTCCAGGGGAACCCGTCGAAGGCGACGGCGCCCGCCGGGTCGAGGTCGTCCCAGGAGCTCGCGCCCTCGACGGCCTCCTCCTCGAGCTTCTCGCGCTTGGGCCGCTTGGGCACGGACGCCGACGGCGCGGCCGCGGCGCCGCCGCCGCCGGCCGCGCGCCGCGCGGGGCCGTCGCCCGCGGCGCCCGCCGCCGCCGCCGCCGCCACGAGCAGCGACGCGCCGGGCTTCTCGACGGACAGCCGCTTCCGCTCCTTCCGCTCCGGCGCGAGCTGCAGGGGCTTCGAGAGCGCCTCCGTCTTGCGCTTCAGCGCGGTCTGCGCGCGCTGCCGCTCCGCGATCGCCGCCTGCTGCGCCTTCAGCTCCGTCTCGCGCCGCTCCGCGTCCGTGCCCGCGGCCTTGGCCTTGGCGAAGGCGTCGAGGAGCTCGGCCTCGTGGACCGTGTAGACCTCGCCGTCGCGCTCGACGGTCTCAACGCCGGGGATCTTCGAGATGTCGACGTCCTCGAACGCGGCCGCGAGAAAGTCCTCGGGCACGTCCGGCGGCTCCTCCTCGGGCTCGCTGATGAACCACTCGCGGTCGAAGACGTCCTCGCGCTCGTCGGTCCACTGCTCCCACCAGCTCCGGTGCTGCCAGTCCGGGTCGACGGGGTAGGCCTCGCGCCGCGGCGCCGCCGACGCGGCCGGCGCCGGCGGCGGCGCCGCGGGCTCCTTGGGACACGCGAGGAGCTCGCGGAGGCTCGCGGCCGGGTCCGGCGGCTTGCCGTCGTCGAGGAAGCCGCGCTTGAAGCCGGCGAGGCCCGGCGACGGGCCGCCGTCGTCCGTCGTGTCCATGGCCATGCGCCGAAAAGCAGCTCGCTCGCGCCGCCGTCGACGGCGGCGGCGACGGACGGTGCGATACTGATGCGCGCGCGCGATGCGGTCGACGATCTCGCGACGAAGCGTCGGCGAGACGGCGCGTACGCGCCGGAGCGATTGCCGCTGCTCACGCCTCGCGCTTGCTCGAGCTCCACTCGGCGCCCTCGTCCCTCGAGCCTCCGTCGCCGCGCAGGCCTCGCGCGGACCGCGCACGCGACGCCTCGCGCGGCGACGGCAGCCCCCGCCGCCGCGCGCCGACGCGCCGCCCTCGTCGTCGAAGAAGAGCGTCCTACTTCGCCCCGGCGAACTTCTTGGAGAGGGTCTCGACGAGCGGCGTGAACACGATCTTCTCCGGCGGCGCGATGCCCTTGGGCGACGCGCCCTCGACGGCGTTCTTGATGAAGGCCTGGCCCGGCGTCGGGTCCGCGCACTTGGTCGCGTAGCGGCCGTAGCCGCAGATTTTGCCGTCGTCCGCGACCGGCGCGAGCCACCCCTCCGGCGGCGGGTCGCCGCCGACGGCCGCGGCCTTCTCGGCCACGGACGTGCGCAGCGCCCGGGCCTTGGCCTCGACCTCCACGGCGTAATCTTTGCCGTCGGAGACGGCCTTGAAGCGGTCGACGCCGTTCTCCCACACCGAGCTCAGCGGCGCGGAATACCAGTCCCGCGGCTGGAAGTCGCGGAGGCTCAGGTAGTCCGGCGCCCGGCCGCGGAAGCCGTCCTTGACGAGGAAGCCCACGCGCTCCATCTCCTTGACCTCGTCGGGCTCGAGGCGGAGCACGGCGCCGTTGGACGCGAGCACGACGACCCGCAGCGCCCGGTCGCGCGGGTCGGACTGCGTCGGCACGCGCAGGTCCATGGTCTGCTTCTTGGCCGCGAGCGCGCGGATCTTGTCCATGTCGATGGGCGGCTCCTCGGCCGCGCGGCCGGGCGCCGGCAGCGCCGCGCCGGCGACCGCCGCGCCGGCGCCGACGCCAAAGGCCCGGCGCGTCGCCGGCACGCGGAGGGCGCGCGCCGCGGGGACGACGAGCAGCGCGACGCGCAGGAGACGCCGCAGCATGACTGCGACGCTGGTTGAGACACGCTCGGCGGAGCAAGCGCAGGATCCGCGGCGTCCAGCTCGCAGATCGAGAGATGAGATCGTGAGATGCTCTCCTCCCGAGCCATAATTGAAGGCACCTTAACCTTGAGACCTCTCGAAGTTGTCGCATACGAATCGCAGCCCAATCGCAGACGCTGTGGGCAGCCTCTCGGCCGCGCCCGCGGTCGAGCCCAAACGCGCCTTCTCATCTTCAAAATCCATTCACAAATCACCACAAACAACCTCTCGGTCAAACACCAACGCGCCATGCCGCGGCGGCGGCGGTCGAAGGACCGGCCGAGCCTCGAGCCGTCGGAGGAGCCGCCGCCGGACGGCGACGCCGGCGACGCGCCGGGCGCGGCGCCCGCGCCGGCCGAGGGCGACGGCGACCGGGAGCTCAGCCTCGACGAGGCCTTCGGCCCCGAGGCGCGGCCCGCCGTCTTCTACGGCCTCGTGGGCCTGCGCGCGCTCGCGTGGTGGGCCGGCGCCGTCGTCGCGGTCGCGGTCGCGGTGGCGCTGCACGCGCGGTCGCGCGAGGCGCAGCACCGGCGCTACCGCGAGGAGGGCCTGGGCCAGGCGTCGGCGGCGGCCTTCGCGCGCGTCGCCGAGGGGAGCTACCGCGACGCGGCGGGCGCGTTCCGCCACCTCGCACGCTTCGGCGAGGACGACGGCTTCGCGGAGATCTGGCTCGCGCGCGTCGGCGTCGAGGCGACGCGCGGCTACCGCGGCGAGCTCGGCGAGCTCGGCCGCGAGCTCCGCGGCCACGCGGACGTCATGGAGGGCGGCTGCGCGCACCTCGGGGCCATCGTCGCGCCGCGCGACGAGGTCGAGTGGCGGAGCCTGTCCGCGCGCGCGGCCCGGTGCCTCGCGGACGTCCGGGCCCTCCGCGCGCGCGCGGCCGCGCTGCGGAACCGCGCGCTCGGCCGCGCGACGGCGTCGGAGCGGCTGCCCCGGGAGCGCGCCGCGGAGCTGTCCGTCGACCGCTTCCTCGACGCCTACGGGTCCGCGCCCGTCGTCGTCGAGGGCTTCGCCGCGGCGCAGCCGACGGCGGCGGACGCGGCGCGGGCCTGCGGGCGCCGGCGGCCGCGGCTGTCGCGCCTCGACGGCGGGCCCGACGCGCGCGGCGGCCTCGTCTGGGACGACGCCGCGGCGCGCTTCGGCGCGTCGCTCGGCGACTACGTCGACGCGCTGCGCCACAAGGCCAACGGCACGCGGAACGGCTCCGCGGCGCGGCCGCGCGCGCTCAACGTCGACCAGGTCTTCCTCGCCTCCGAGGACCTCACGGCGCTCTGCCCGGAGCTGCTCGCGTCCGTCGCCGTGCCGCGCTACGCCGTCGGCGCGGCGCTCGCGTCGCCGCCGCGGCTGACGATCCGGTCGCCGGGGTCGCGCGTCGCCGCGGCCGTCGCGCGCGGCGGCCTCGCGCGCTGGATCGCCGTCTCCGAGGGCCTCGCCGACGTGCGCGTGCTCGACGAGGGCGGCCTCGGCGCCGCGCAGCGCGGCGCGGGAAAAAGGGCGCGACGTCCCCGAGGCTCCCCTCTCGGCCGCGCGCCGCTCGTTTCGGCCGATTCTTGGACGAGCGATCGGAGCGTTCTCGTAGCGCGGACCCTTTTTCCGGAACGCGCGCGCGCGGGTCACTCACGTTGACGCGACGTCGCATCGCCCTTTTCCAGGCGGAGCGCGACCACGACGCGTGGCTCCGGCGCCACTTCCGCGACAGCCGGTGCGCGCGGCCCTTCGCCGCGGCGCGCGACGCGACGGCCGCGGCGCCCCGGGCGGCCGCGCCGCCGGACTGCGACGCGCTGGGCCGCGGGCCGCCGTCGCTCTTCGACGGCGAGCTCGCGGGGCCGGACCGCGTCATGGTCGCGCGGCTCCGGCCGGGCGACGCGCTCTTCCTGCCGCCGCTGGCGCCCTACGAGCTCGACGTCCTCGAGCCGCTGACGGCCGTCGAGGGCGACGTCGTGACCCGGCCCGCGCTGCCCGTCGCGCTGCGGACGGCGCTCGAGCACGC
>Ga0257110_1001134_pt1 | contig 12542 bp, 10 predicted proteins | sample LP_taG_7_FD_190184 | JGI IMG/M metagenome (GOLD analysis project Ga0257110, IMG submission 190184) | Marine microbial communities from Northeast Subartic Pacific Ocean, Canada - LP_J_2015_P26_10m | ecosystem: Environmental > Aquatic > Marine > Oceanic | place: Canada: Northeast Subartic Pacific... | reverse complement strand
TGTCCATACCCCCGAGGAGGCAGTGGCTGCAGCGGCGGTTGCAGATATCATTCAACTGCCAGCGTTCCTAGCCCGTCAAACGGATTTGGTCACCGCTATGGCCAACACCGGGTCTGTCATCAACATCAAAAAACCTCAGTTCCTTAGCCCGGAACAGATGGCCAATATTGTCGAAAAATTCAAAGAGTGTGGGAACGACCAGTTGTTGTTGTGTGAACGCGGCAGCAATTTCGGCTACGACAACCTCGTGGTCGACATGCTCGGTTTTGGAGTTATGAAGCAAACCTGCCAAGACATCCCACTGATTTTTGATGTAACTCACGCTCTGCAGTGTCGCGATCCTGGAGGTGCCGCATCGGGTGGGCGTCGATCCCAAGTCCTTGACCTTGCCCGTTCTGGGATGGCCGTCGGACTGGCAGGCCTGTTCTTAGAAGCGCACCCCAAACCGAAACAAGCCCGTTGCGACGGTCCCAGCGCCCTGCCGCTAGATCTGCTGGAACCATTCCTCACCCAGGTCAAAGCCATCGACGATCTCGTGAAGGGGATGCCAAAGCTTCAGATCAATTGATGACAACCAATTTGACAAGACGCCTTGACCTCTGAAGCCATTTTTCTACTGGGCGTAGGCGCCCAAAAGGCTGGAACCTCCTGGCTTCATGATCAGCTCAACCGCCGCAAAGACGCGGACTTTGGCTTTTGCAAGGAATATCACGTCTTCGATGCGCTAACCCTGGACGCCTTCGCCCGCTACCGCCCCCAAAAACCTCCTCTCTGGCGCTGGCGTACGTGGCGTCGCGAGCGCTTCTTTCAAGATCCAACTCGGTATTTCGACTACTTCACCGGGCTACTGAATCGACCTGGGTACCGACTCAGCGGTGACATCACCCCCTCCTATTCCTGTCTAAGCGCCAACACACTTCGATGGATCCGTAATGCCTTCAGGGAACGCTCCATTCGCACTTGTCCTGTATTCATCCTGCGTGACCCCATTGAGCGCCTGCTCTCCCAACAACGGATGCAGCTCCGCAAGAAAAAGCAGCTCAACCCGGCCGATGAACTGCGGGCGTTTCACAAACTTGCTGAGAAATTGGAGCGGACTCCGAGCTTACGGAGCGACTACGTCAGGACCCTGCGATCCCTCAACGAAAGCTTCGCCAAAGAGGACATCTGCCTAATGCTGTTCGAGCAACTCTTTGATGCATCTAGCCACCAACATCTCTATGAACAGCTAACACTTCCCTATCAGCCGATGGACATCGCCAAAAAGGTGAATGCCAGCGGCTCGACCACTCCTGTGCCCGAAGAGATCCTGGCGCGAATCGGCAAAACCCAGGCAACTACCTACACAACATTGCTCAGAGAGCAGCCTCAGCTGAATCTCGATCGACATTGGCCCACCGCTACACAATGGTGCACTTAATATCCTCTCAAATAGTCGTGCAGCGGGTGGGTTTAGACCTATCAATCAGTGGTTTACTGAGCGTGCTCGCTACAGATGCCTGTATCTAGATTAATGGGAAGCGAGGATCTCTTCCCGTTCCCAACTCGGAGGCCGGCCGTGATCTGGCTATGACCTAGAACATCATTTCTTACATAATGTTCGTCAGCCTTCTGGCCATCGCCGTGGGCTGGATAAGCTAAAAGATCCGACAAGCCCATCGCGTCGAAGCTGAACATAACGATCAACAAAGGCATGCTTGAAGAAAGCTAAAAACACTCACCAAAAACTTTGGGCTGCCATCCAAAGGTATCGAATCAGCCTAGGTCTATTCACTTTTTCTCCAGCCATGTGATCTACAAAAGCAACTGGTTTCATAAAGAAAGAATTAGCTGTTATGACGATCTTTTAGGCGATTTCCTACTCAACAACTTCTCCCTGCGCTAGACATTCCTGATCGAGACGATGTCCAGGAATGACTATCGATTGTTCCCGCTGGCCCATCAAGACATTCACATTCTCAGCTGGCTCACTCCCTACGTCAAAATCTAGGCAGCGGTCAACTGCACCAAATTAGCGGCCACAGTTATTCTCCTTGTGAGAATCGTTGAGCTACTAACTCACCGCAAATAGATTCCATCTTTAATAGCAATTGCAGGAATTCTATTTTTATTTACACCCGGTAGCACCTACAACTATTTCCAGTTCATTTACAGCGAAAGGACACCTATCCTGTTGTTTGCAATTTTCACCTACAACTACCTTCGGTATCAGAAAACGCAACGGCTTCAAAACCACTACGCCGCAATCATTGCCAGCCTCATTGACACCCTCACAAAAGACACAGCGATTCTTTTGTTCTTGATTCCGGCTCTGAGGGCGATGGCCCATGGACTAATCCAACAGCCATCCCGTCACAGAGTTTCGCTCACTTCGCGAGCTCTGGGGCGCTTGCTGCAAGACGTTTCAGCTTGAACTGAACCTGATCGGCGTCAGCATCTTTTTCCTCCTCAGCTTCTTATGCCTCAGCAGTCTTCTCTGTCACTACGTGGGTGGAGAAAAGTATGATGCTGAGCTGAGATTCACCACCCTTCAGCTCGACCCATGCTTGCTTTTCTTGCTTGGGTATTCCTGTCTACGCGCTGTGCAGATCACCCGTGGCCGGTGAAAGTTCAGCCTGCCCGATGCCATCAACCTGGCCACCTGAAGCTACATCGGAGCATTGCTCTATCTCGTTAGATTCTAAGCGAGCAACTACATAGTCCTTCCCGTGCAGTTAATCACGATTGTGAATCTGTTGGTCTTTTGAACATAGACACTGGCGCCGCGTCTCCCCCGCAAAGCCACAACGCAACGGGTTGCCGCCGGCATCGGCATCGGCTGCAGCATTGCGCTGGTGGCGATCGAAGATGGTCTTCCCCACAACTTTGTCAATCGAGTCGGAAACATCACCAAAGCCCACGATTCTTGGGCCGCCAGCCTGGCTGCCGTGGACGGTGCAACCGAAATATCACGCTTCAATGGCAAAGAAATCAATCTAATTTTCACCAAAGGTTAGTTTCGCAATAACAACCATCTCAGACGGCTTAAATACGATCGCCTGATCTATCTCAATGAAGACATAAAGGAGATCATCATCCAAGACGGTATCGACAAAGGTAGATCTTATAAACCCAAAAAAGGAGACTTTTCCCTTAATATTGACACGAGTCGGCGACTGAAGAAATTTAATATTAATCTTTCTGCTTACGAGTTGATTTTCGACTTAAATCCGAGAATTGATAATGGCAAAATTTACCGCCACAGCGGACGTCAAGTCAGTCCCTAGATGGCAAACCTGAATAAACCAATCGGCGGTTCAGACGAGATAAAGCCGGAATGCAAAGCGCCAGATGGGTTATTCCTGGAGCGGCCTTCATCCAGCTGCCGTCGTAACGGATCCGTTGGCGTTGATTTAGATCAAAGCGCATACGATTCCCCGACAGCACATGGCTGGTGGAGTGATCCCCGGGATAGAGCATGGTCTCGACAAAAGGCAACTCAAGCCAATCGCAGATGCGACGCAAGGCGACTTCGGGCTGCAAAGCCAGCTCTTCATACCCCACACTCAAAACTCTGTGGTGAAGGGGCTCGAACCGATGGGAATCGCGGGAGCTCAGACGCCACCAGCGCAGCAGAGGGCGCAACTCGGGCAGCCAACGTCCCTGCTGACGCTCTTTGTGCGATCGGGAATGCACCCAACTGCGGACATCACGGGTGAGATGAATGACCCGGATCTCAACATCGTCATCGTTCCAAAATGGCAAGATCCGGTCGTCCTGAAACGAATCGACCACCCATCGGGGTTGATCCACGCTCGGCAATGTCGCCAAGAGATGCTTCAGCTTCGCTTTGAGTGGCCAGTCGTCATGGGCTGGCAGCCAATTCAAAAGAGGCCCCCACACAGGACAATCCACGGCCAACTTGCCGCAAGTGCAGGAACGTTCATACCGCAGAGCTCCCCTGAGCTGGGCAGGTCCACGCTCGGTTTCATCTGGTCGGGGGCGTTCAAGGATCCGCACAGCTTCTCCTAGACCAACAATCGAGGGATGGGCTCCAAGTGCCAAATCCAAAATCGTGGTGCCGCTATGTCCGAGCCCACGAATCAACAGCAGCTGGTAGCGGGTCGTCATCTGATGGGCGTCTGAGATCGGGATCGTGGCGAGATGCCGCGCAGAAACAGCGCCACATCCCTGAGATGGTGATCAATCGTGAACCGCTCCTGAATGCAGCGTCGGCCGGCCTGCCCCCAACGTTGGGCCAGAACAGGATCCTCGACAAGCCGCTGCAGTCCTGCTGCCATGCCAGCCACATCCCCTTCAGCCACGAGCCAACCACTCTCGCCGTGCCGCACCACCTCTGGAATGCCCGCATGGCGGGTGGCCACTACTGGCAAGCCGCTGAGCTGAGCTTCCATCACCGCCACTGGGTTGCCCTCACTATCTCCATCGGGCGCCACAACGGAATGCTGCACAAACCCCCGCACCTGACGCATCAGCTCAGCAACCTTCTGTTGAGGCTGGGCTCCCCAAAATCGCACGACGGACTCGAGACCTAGCTCCCTGACTAAGTCTTTGGCCTGCTGCTGCAATGGCCCTTCCCCAACCATCCACAAAGCCACATCAACCCTGGGATGGTGCGCTACTAACTGCGCAAAGGCCCGAATCGTGAACAGAGGTCCTTTCTTATGGACGAACCTCCCCACAGCGAGAAAAACCGGAGGCGCAGACCCGGAAGCACTGGAATGAAACAACTGAGCGTTAGCACCAGACGCACTGATCAAGATCCGCTCGGACTCCATCCCTAAATCGAGCAGGGTCTGCCGCATCGGCTGAGATTTCACAATCGCTCCTGAGGCAATCCGAATCAAGCGGCGATAGCGCGTCTTCTGGGCACCGAACTTGGTCCAGGCGGACAGATCCGAACCTCGAAAATGCACTACCAAAGGGATCTCGCAATCCGCTGCAGCCTCCATCACACGCACCGCATGGAAGCCGAACTCCACCAACAACAGATCCGGCTGATGCCGTAGCACAAGCTGCTTGGTCACCACGGCGGCCGGACATCCAGCCAAACGCAGCCATCCAAGACGCGTCAGCAATTTGCTGACCAGCACAGCACCGCCATAGGCAAGACGCCAGGGCTGGCCCAGCGGCCGCTCATCACCGAAATACGCTGAGATCGCGAAAGGGAGACCGGCAAGGTTGGCGCGCACAAAAGTCTCGGACGCCGCCTGACGCGAGGGTGCCAGGACCAGCAAGCGCTGCAGGGTCATGTTCCGCGCAAGACCCCATCCCAGATCGGTGCCAACTGCGACCAGTCACGGGAAAGCAACCGTTCCCGTGCCGCGGCACCGAACCGCTGCCGTTGATATGGATCAGCCGCCAGCTGCTCGAGCCTCTGGGCGAGTGCTCCAACATCCTCACTCGGCACAACCCATCCATTTCGACCGTGGTCAATTTCTTCCAGCGGGCCTGGGGAAGCATCGGTGACCACAACCGCGAGCCCTTGTGCCATGGCTTCAAGCAGAGCATTGGGCATTCCCTCAAACCGAGACGGCAAAACGAACACTGCTGATTGCGCCAACAACGTCGTCACATCAGAACGGTGTCCGAGAAAACGAACGCGATCCCCAAGCTGCAGACGCGTCACCTGGGCCATGAGCGCCTCTCGCTCCGGGCCTTCTCCTACAAGCGTCAGGGTCCAACCTCGAGCCACTCCGCCAGCGATGGCCAACGCATCGATCAGCACATCCAACCCCTTTTGATGCACTAGTCGTGCCACCGCAATGAAGCCCTCAGAGGAAACCTCAGCACGGACCACCCCTAACTCAGAGCGCTGGGGCAAAGGGTTGGGAAGCAACACCGGATTACGAAGCCCATCAAGAGCGGCCAAGCTGTCCAACACCCCATCAGTGTTTGCCGTCAGCACATCGGCGCGGCGATACAGCAACCGCCGCAGCCGCGGCCAGGGGAACGGCAAGGTTTCGCGACGCAAATCATTGCGTTCAGAGACCACCAGATGACAGGGCTGATCCCAAAGCGCGCTGCAGCTAAGGATGTTGGCGCGACTGAGCATCGAAAGCACCCGTTGTGGCCGATCGACAGCGAGACGGCGACGCAACAATTCAGCCTGCGGCCCTCCAATCGCCTCAACACACCAACGCCAAACTGGCCAGGGCCCAAGGGCGACGAGGGGCCAACCCAGGCTGAACAGAGCTTTCACCACCAACCGATGCAATTTCCGCTGCGGGGCAATAAACAACGACCATTGCGCCGCAACCTCCGGGCCGAGGTCGGTGTGGACCAAACCAGCTGGCAGTTGATACACGACGGGATGGTCTGGCAACAACGTCACCAGCCTCACCGTCCAGCCCATCGCCAAATACCGCTCCGCCGCAAGGAGGGCCACTTTTTGAGCTCCCCCTGCTCCCAGATGTGGGAGCACCAACCAGAGGTCATCGCTCATCTCCGCAGACTCTCCATCGCATCGACAAATGACCTCGCGAGCTGCGCAGGTTCATAACGCTCCCGAACCTCTTGCGCCGCAGTAGCGAATCGTTGGCGCTGGAACGGCCTGAAAAGAAGCCCATCAATCACCTCTACCCAGATCTGCAGCGATGCCTCCTCCGGAATCAATCGACCATTCACGCCATCCTTGATCAGTTCAGCCGGCCCCTGAGGGCAGTCCGCTGCGACGCAACAACATCCACTCGCCATGGCCTCCAGCAGCACATTCGGGAACCCCTCGTAGCGAGACGACAAAACGAACAACTGAGACCGTTCGTACCACTGCTGCAAATTGCCAACTGGGCCAGGAAAGTGGAGACGGTTACGAAGCGACGGGTCCAACAACAATTGCTGACGCAGATCCTGCTGCTGATCACGGCCGTGATACGCCCCAGCAGCCAAACCAACAATCACCAACTGCAGCCGTGGATGCCGTGGGGACAGTTCCCGGAACCAATCCACCAAGCGATCAAAGCCCTTTTGCCAAGCTTTCGTCCCGACCGCCATCAGCACAGGATCATCGGCAAGGACTCCGGCTTGCTCCAACCACTCCTGCGGATCCAGATGGGGCTCTACATCCGGCAGCGGCCAGATCACTGGATTAGGAAGAAGCAACTGGGGCTCGGCTGCGACATGCCGGCTCAACCAGCGACCCACCACCTCTGTCTGCACCAAATGAAGATCAGCCCAGGGGTAAGTGAGACGACGGAGCACCCGCCAAGGCAGACCGAGAGGCTTCAACGGTGGATAGTTCCGTTCCGACACCACACAGTGCACCCCGAGTCCTGATAGCGCCAACAGCACCTTGATCGCTGGGATGGTGGTCATCCCAATCACGAGGCTGACCTGCTGATGCTTCATCCAGGCGCGTAGACGCAGCAGACGAAACGGCAGCGCCAGCGGTCCTAAAAGACGCATCCAGCCTGGGTCTGCCGGCTCAACATGGCGAATGAGCCTTGTGGGCACGGGGTAAAAATCCCAACTGATGGGTTTGCGGGTGAGCAATAACGGTTCCCAACCAGCAGCCTGCAACCAGCTGGCCAAGCGCAGCGTCACCCGTTCCGCTCCACCGAGCTTGAGGCTGTCGATGTACAGGACCACACGTCTACTGCTGGGTTCAGGCCTCAAGACCATGATGAACACGGAGGTGAACCGGACCAGAACGAGGCAAACAGCGTCTTGGATTGGACCAGAGCGCGGGACTGACGCTGCGGATCGTCCACATCGCATTCGCTTTTAATCACCAGCACCAGCAATCTCTCCAAAGCATTGCAACCGCTGACATCCAGACCCATCTCCAGGGTGGGAGCCATGACACGAGCCGCGTCGAGCATGCAGGAGGCAAAACGCCGATGGTCTTCTTGAGCAGCGTGGTGATCGAAACAAGGTTGATGGATGTGCCGGTGCTGCGCTGCCATCGCATTGGCTACCGCATCGAGCAAAGCAGAATCTCTTGTATCAACGGCCTCCAGTGCCGCAATGCTGAGCACGCGCAGGCTATTGCGGGTTAGCCGGTAGGAGGTATTGGGATCGATAGCCGCTGGATCGAGACGCTGCATCAACCCAAGCCCTGCACGTCCAATGGCTTTCAGTGCGGCTGCGTCACCGAGGGCTAAATGTAAACGCAGCATGCTCGCATAACAAGAAACCAGCATTTTGAGCCGATTGCGGCGGTTATCACGAAGACACACCACCGTGTCTGGATCAGCTTCCAGGCGCTCCGCCAATGCCACTACACCCACCAGTGCTCGACGCATCAACAGCGCGTCCTTCAGATCGGCACTGCGATGGGCAAAAACAATCCAGCAATAACCAGTGAAATGCTCGGGAAGATGAGTGCTACTAGCAAACACCGCAAACATCTGCATTGCCTCATGTGGGTCTTGGGGACGGGAGCCTCGGCGGAACAACAGACGCTTGATCGCATCCACCCGACCATGCACCTGCCAGAGCTGTTCCAGAACGGCGAGCGCCTGGACAGAGGCGCCGTTGTGCACCAGTAAGAAAACCAGGCGAATCTGGAGATCGGATGGAAGCCAGCCGCGACTCTGCAAAGAACAGAACAACGGGGTGAGGCTCTTGCCACAACCCGCGCTCACGAGGCGATCGGCCAGCCAGCCCACCAACTTCACCAGGGGCGACACCATCCATACTTTGGCGCGATCCCATCGGGAGCGATGCAGACGAGAACGCTGAGGATTACCCCGTTCAGCCTCAGCGAACACGCCGACGCGACGCAGCTGAACCAGCATGGAGTTGGTGCGTGTGGCGTAGGTATGCGCTTGTGCACACGCCAGCCGCTCAGACCGAGGCGGCCCCTGCCCCTGGAGGGCCCGATCAATCGCAAACGCAAAGGCGTCAGCATCCGGTTCGCAGAGCCACGCGACATCCGAATGGCTTTTCAGCGCCGGGATCGCTGTTCCCACAACAGGCAAACCTGCTGCCAGATATTCGAAGAACTTCATCGGGAACATGTGGCGCGTGTACCCGTTTTGATGCAGGGGCAGCAAAGCCAAATCGGAATGGGCCGACCATGCCGGCAGATCCCGATAGGGCTGAGATCCGACGACATGCACATTGGGACACGTCTTCAACAAACCCACATCCGTGCTCGGGTCGGCTTCACCCACTGGGCCAACGAAGACGAACGACCAATCTGGATGGAGCTTTGCCAGCCTGACCACTAGTGGTAAATCAAGTTTGTAGGCATCAATGGCCCCCGTGAACAACAACCTGGGGCGAGGGATGGCCGTTAGCGGCTCAGGGCAATCCAGGGAGGGCTGATGTAGAGCCCGATTGAAGTGCTGAAAATCAGCGACATTGCCGTGAAAATAGGTGTGATGGTTCCAAGGACGGTGGCTGGACTGCAGATCCGGTGAGGTGGTGAAGACCACCTGCACAGCGCGACAGAGTCGTTCTTCCCAAACATCTATCCGCTCCGCTGGCATCCCCGGTTGCTCTTGGATGCGATCAACACAGTGGTAGACACAGGATTGATGCTTCCGAACATCTAAATATAGAGCCGTCAGAGGGTTGTAGGTCCACAGGATCCAGTGCTTAAAATCCAGCCACAAGACCATCCACTCCACCCCACGCTGAATCAATTGTCGGTTCAGTTTCAGAGGCCAGCCGGATTGCCCGCCCGGTACAACCGGTGGAGACCAGACCCAAACCCGAGGAGCTACTTGACGTGGCAAACGGACCATCCGCCGCAAACGGCGAAAGATCCGAAGGGCATCCCGTCCACCCGCCCGGGGAGCACGCAGACCGAGGGACTCGACGTAAAGAACGCGATGGCCATGATCCGCCAGCGCTAATGCGGTGTGCTGCTTATTGGTCCAAAGAGGATGGTCCCAATCGGCAGTCGACAAAAGGATGATGTCTGCCACAGCGGGGATTATTGGCTTTCCCCAAGCAAATTCATCTCGCGGAACGATGACGATTCAGCGTAGAGCTCATTAAAATTTCCTGAAGCGATAACGCGACCATCACTTATTTCATAAATGCGATCACATTTTCTAACGGTGCTTAGACGATGTGCAATCACTATCGTCGTGCAGCGACGACCAACAAGATCTAGTGCTTGCATTAAGTCGTATTCGGTTTTGTTATCAAGGGCACTCGTTGCCTCATCAAGAACAAGAACCTTGGCTCCGCGATAAAAAGATCTTGCAAGGGACAAACGCTGCCTCTGACCACCAGAAAGCTTGATTCCATTCTCACCAATCATTGTGTAGAGGCCGTAATTCATTTGAGCAACGACTTCATCGAATTGAGCGAGTCCCAAAGCAGCCCAAATATCTTCATCATCAATTAGAGCGGGATCCACGCCAAAGGCAACATTTTCGCGAATGCTGCCATCGAGCAATCGAATATCTTGTGGAACTAATGCACAATTGGCTTGCCATGCTGGCAAATCAAAACTGTTTACTGGAATCCCATCCAACACAAGATCACCCGAGGTTGGCTGTAGCAATCCCAAGAGAAGATGGGCCAAGCTTGTTTTACCGCTTCCTGTACGACCAACGAGGGCGATTCTTGAACCAACGGGTATCGATAAATTGACTCCATCAACAACTTTTTTATCAGTGCTTTGGTACGAAAAACTAACATCTTTAAGCTGAATTAATCGTCTTGGCATTACGCCATCAGGCGTTGAAACACCAGCAGAGGTCAACACAATCCGCTCTGACTTGAGCTCCAGCAATTCCAAAGCATCCTTAATCTCTGGGAGGCCTCCTCTAAGACGATTTAGACTCCTAAAAGTGTTTTGCAAGGGTCCTGACACCTTCAGTAATGTGAACATTATTGCAAATAGCGATGGAATTGCGTTGCGAACGTCTGAAGCATCTCCACCAAGAACTGCTGGCGCCAGACCAATCACGAATAATATGGTTATTCCTGCAGGTTCGATGACAAATCTTGGGACATCCGGCAGCAGTCGCGTTAGGCGGTCGTATCGCTTTGCAACAACACCGTCACTTGAAAAACGAGAAATAAAATACTGATCTACAGAGTAGAGCTGAACATCTCGAATTGATCGCAGTGACTCCATCAACAATAAGTTGATCCGACGGCCGTAGCGAATACGCTGCTTCGTCGCTAACCGCAAGTATGGAGTAATCAACAATGAAGCTGATACGTAGGCCAAGAGCATCAGGCCAAATATAAGCAAAGCGCGCCAACCAAGCACAAACACGACTCCTATCATTAACGAAGTAACTGACAACGCATTACCGGCTATTGCGATCAGAGGACTTACAACTTTTGTCGAAACACTGTTTAAAATTCTATTAAACTGCTCGGATAAATTAGCTGTTTTATTTTGGATAAAAAACTCATATCTTTGCCCTAAGACATTCACATAGACTTGATTGACCAAATCATTCCATATCTCAGCACTTAACATGCTCTGCATATAAGCGACTACAAAACGAAGTCCTGATGTCAGCCAAAATGATGCGATTAATAGAGTTAAAAGCCATCCAGCTTGGTCTAGAAATCCACCTCCAAAAACTAAAACGCCAGGCAAATGGTCGTCGAGTTTTGCGCCAGAAAATAAGCCGACAAAACGCGCTAAAAAAGCAATGAGCAGAATATCTAAAACACCCTGAAAAAACGAAGCCAGGAGAACCAGGCCAAGAAGACGTTTCCGACGTCTTGGTAGCTTGCCAAGAAGAGCTGAAAGTTCAGTCCAAGTCTGACTTTTAAATGAAAATTGCTGTATCCGGCGATTCATTTGCACCAGATTTGACCAGCCCACTGACCTTAAGGTCTTAAGTCCCCTTCGGCTTCGATGATGCAGGCCAGACAGGCAACCGATCGACCACTCTGGCCATTCTCCCCAACCAATGACGAAGGCGTAAGCGCCAGCCAGGAATGGTTTTGAGATAAGGATCGCCATCCATTTGCAATGCATTCAAAGCATCCAGATGGGTCAGAGCGGTCTGCCAGCGTGATAACAGTATTTTTTCGGAACAGTCATTCATCAGCTGATCAATCACAACTGGATCTGCAAACCATTGTTGTGGCCGATTCACCGCAGAAATAATGCGCTGCTGGTCAAACAAAAGGCTTGAGCAACCGATCTGATGGACAGTGAATCCCGGATTTGCATAGTCCGAAAGAGCATGATTCAAGCTCGAGAACACCACACAGCCACTGGCTAAGGCTTCAAGCGGCGGTAGACCAAACCCCTCAGACACACCACGGCTTCTCCAATAATCAGCCGAGTCGTAAATATAAACAGTGGATTGATTAAAAAGATCTACTAAATCCTCTACCCATCCAATTTGGACCTCAACAGTCAAACCGGATCGGCGCAAGGCTGGCACAAGCTGATTCAACACATAGGGGCTGCACTTACGGGATTGCACCAAAACGTCGATGGGACGCTCAGCAGTCCTCCCACGAGCTCCACGCTTGAACCAAGCGTCACCAAGTGCATTGGGGATCAGATGGAGCGAATTTCGAGGGGCCCTTGCCCCCCAGTAACCCAGCGTATTTCTACTAACGGCCAACACTGGAACATCTGTCGGGAGGGAGAATCCATACCC
>Ga0257110_1001132_pt1 | contig 12545 bp, 6 predicted proteins | sample LP_taG_7_FD_190184 | JGI IMG/M metagenome (GOLD analysis project Ga0257110, IMG submission 190184) | Marine microbial communities from Northeast Subartic Pacific Ocean, Canada - LP_J_2015_P26_10m | ecosystem: Environmental > Aquatic > Marine > Oceanic | place: Canada: Northeast Subartic Pacific... | reverse complement strand
GAATCACAACCGGAGCCCGAACCAGAGCCAAGAAGAGTGCAAATTACGTATACGATAACTGGTTCATCCGAACACGAACCACAGCCAGAGCCGGAGCCCGAGCCGCAACCGGAGCCAGAGCCGGAGCCCGAGCCGCAACCGGAGCCAGAGCCGGAGCCCGAGCCGGAGCCGCAACCGGAACCAGAACCGGAACCGGAACCGGAACCAGAACCAGAACCAGAACCGGAACCGGAGCCACAACCTGAGCCGGAGCCGCAACCGGAGCCGGAGCCGGAGCCGGAGCCGGAGCCGGAGCCTGAACCTGAGGGAGCGGGACAATCAAGTTCGTCGGGTTCACAAGCAAAAGGGTATATTAGTGGAGCGACTATAAGAATTATTGAACCAGATGTAAGTGGTGTTCTTGCTACAACCAAAACAGACGAATTTGGTAAATATTCCATATCATATCAAACATATGCGAATTATGTAATTATTGAATCTTCTGGAGGAACAGATATTACTACCGGACAACCATTCAGAGGAGTATTTAGATCCATAAAAACAATTAATTTAGACATAGGAGAAAGAGATTTAATAACAAGTGAAGAAACAAATCTAAATGCTTTAACAACATTAGCTGCAACAGTTGCACAAAAATCAATCGCTGCTGGAGAAACAGCTGCTTTAGACACTATTATTTCTAGTGCAAAATCAACGGTCGCAACAACTCTTGGAATCGACGTAGCGAATGTGGATGAAGATTATTTGAAGGTAAAGAATCCTGCAAGTTTAGCAGCTGCAGCACAAATTAATAGTGTTCTATCCGTTGTAGCATCAACTACAGGAGGTTCAGCCAGTTCAGCAAGTAATGAAGCGGCGCTGGATAGTTTTGCAGCATTATTAACCGATTCGTCAGGCACCGTGGACCTAACAAGCAGTGATTCTATGAAAACGCTAATAGAAACTGCAGCAACAACAACAGGAACATCCATAGACGCATCTGCGGTAGAAAATGTTGCAGCCATTACAACATCCATGGTAACAGCAATTAAAAATATAGATACAACATCCAATGATATAAGTACCTTTGCAAGTTTAGAAACCATTGCTCATGCAGCAAATACAGTAGCGGATACACTAGAAGCAAGTGGAGCAAGTGTTACCGTAGATGTAACACAAGCAGTGGATGATGCGTCAGGAGCAGTAGATTTAGATGCCATTTTCGAACCTACACAGGCAGAAAAAGGAATTAAAAAGCTTCAACAACTTGGTATAAACCAAAGTATTATTAATGATATTAGCGCAATTACGCTATCTAGTGATGGAAATACTGTCGTTGGTTCCCATATTGATTTTGATGCAATAGATACATCAGCAAATGTCAGAATTGCAAGAGATGCAATGATGGATATTATATTTGGCAATGATCCAAGCGCGGTTTCATTTGTAACAACAAAAGGTAATATTGGAATTATAATGGATCATACTGGATTTTCGGATACTATTAATGCAAAAAGTTATAATCTAAGTCAAGTAAAAGTATATAGTCCAGGACAAACCATAGATATTAATGACCTTATATCTGATGATATTGGTGCATATGGTGCTTTAACGCAGACGTCGCATGAAATTAAATTTAAAAAATATGGAGCAGAACTTCATTTCATAAGGGAATATTCAGGAGATTTCATTGTATCCGATCAACACAATAAAGAAATTAGAACAGTGACGCAAGGTGATGTGATAGCTACTTCTTTAGGGACCATCTTTTACATGGACGGATTGTTTACAGAAAGTGAGCAAGAGCCGGAACCCGAGCCGGAACCCGAGCCTCAGCCTGAACCCGAACCGCAGCCTGAACCCGAGCCAGAACCGGAGCCGCAACCAGAGCCTGAGCCGCAACCAGAGCCGGAGCCGCAGCCCGAGCCGCAACCAGAGCCGGAGCCGCAACCAGAGCCTGAGCCGCAACCAGAGCCGGAGCCGCAACCGCAACCAGAGCCAGAGCCCGAACCACAACCTGAACCACCCACATCTACTAAATTAATTATTGCTATGCAGGCACGAGGGGTCGGCTCTAATGGTGGAAAAAAAATACCACATAATGGATTTTCAGTATCTACTTTTGACGCAACTTCACAAGAAATCGAATTAAAATATTATGGCGAAATTACAACACCTGGATCTTTATCTAATAACTATGAACGATGGAATGTCTTACACATGTCAGAGGTTGATTCCACAAATGGTATTTTTGTTATGTATATTAAGGACGACTGGAACACACAGAAGGCTTATTTATCTACATATAAAATAAGCTCGGTTGATTATTATTTAATTAAAAGAATAGAACTATTTCATGGATACTTTCCTTTAGAAACTAACAAACCTAATGATTATCATGAAAGCAATTTCAGTAAGATTCGAGAAAACATATTCCTACATCATTCAGGAACAAGTGAAGGATGGCAAGCATATTATTATATTTCGAATGATGGAACAGAAATAGAGTGGATAGGTATGAATACTAGATATCGACACCAGCCCTTAAATTCTTGGTATGGTTCAGACGCGGATAAATTGGAAGGTTGGGACACGTTTACCTCATTTCAAATAAGATACCAGCAATATTGGGAGAATTATTCTCCTATAAATTACAGTATAGACAGTTCGTTTAATTTCCCCTATTCTAGCGGAACCCCTTGGAGACAATATGGTGATAATAAATATCTACATATGGGAGGAGATATATATGGGTCAGTTAATTATTGGCCGAACTTTTTCAATAATGTCGACTTTCCTGTAGGCAACAGCGGGCAAGAAAAGACCTTCGGACACTTTGAATTTGTTAAAATACCATCATTCTCGGGTATGTCATCAGTTAGAACATTTAAATTAAGAATTCTTGGTTTAGGTACATATAGTACAACGCATAGTGACCTATATGCGTACAGCAATAAATCTTTATGTTTAATTCAAGTCAAGTTAAAAGATTTATCTGGCAATTATCTTACTACTTCTAATGCTACAGCATCATCCTATCATTCTGGTACTGCCTATGGCGGTTCAGGACATCCTAGCAATGCGCTGAATAGTGATATAGATTGGGGAACAAACACAGACTTCCAATTTTTCAGTTCTAATTATAAGAGTCGCTACGACTACCCTACTGAAACTACTATAATAAATAGTGTATCACAAAATGATAGCACAGAATGGTGGCAGTGTGATTTTGTATGCAGTAATAAGGATATAAGAGATGGTATAATAATGGACTTGCATTATCGCGCAGGAGGAACCAGTTATAATATGGGAGGCACTGGTAGAACGAATGGTTTATTTGGTTTCTTAACATTTGAAGTATTAGATGAGGATCTTAATGTATTATCCACAAACGCAAACAAATTTAACGTAAATTATGCTAGTGGCTATGGAATTTCTGGATATCCAGGACAAAATTCAGAACAGTATAAATTTCGTAGTGTAAAACTTCAAACACTTCCATATGTTGCGAAAAGTGTTACTCATTATAGCGCTCAACAGGGAATAGAATTAACAGCTGGAACTTTTACAGGTGAAGCGATTGGTGGAGTTCCTTCATGGTTAGTAAATGAAACATTCGCATTATATAATTCTCCAGAAAGAGCGAATTTAAGTGCCAATAATCAATTTTATGACGGTCTGGCGTTTCCGAGAATGACAAATATTTCTAATAATAATTATGCGGTGTATCTAAAAAATGTTGCTGTCTATGTATTCCATGTAGCTATATCAGGGGATGATTATGTAATAACAAAGAAAGCCATGTTCAATATAACAAATTATTTGCTTTATGACACGGTATTTAATAGTAGATTTCCTACAATTGGAAATTCTACTTGGAATCTACATGGAATGCGGGTTATACAGAAAAGTAAAACAAATCATTTCTTCGTTGCTTCTGGTCTTCAAGTACATATGCAGGGTCTTGAAAATACAAATCACGATATTGCTAGTTTAATGAGTTTCAGTTATGATACTTCCACGGAAACTATATCAAAAATAAATCATTTAACTACGGCTAGTCGTAGACAGTATAGCAGTATCTCTACATATTGGTACAACAGTTCTAATCCTGGTAAGATACAATCTGTATCTGGAAATATATATATAGTTTCTTTCGTCCAAGGTTCAATTGTTTATTATAGCACATTCTATGTAAATGATGATGGAACAGATATATACTTTATTAATAATGGTTTTGAGGGAGGACCCCCTGGTGGAGCGTACGCACAAATATCCAATCAAAGACAAAATATATTCGGTGGTTATTTTCCCAGCTATGCCGGACGAAGTTGTAAAGGACATCAGTCATGGTTAGTTTCAGACGCACCGGTGGGTAGTGTATCTGATCCTACACCAGTATACTCAAGTATAGAACGAGAATATCCACCTTTACCTCTTCCTTCAGGCAGGGACGCAGCTAGCGGGTTAACTACTTCAAATTGGAATAACGCTTTTCGTTTAAGAGACGATGAAGTATCCTATGGAAGTGGTTCATTTGTCGTTTGTTCTGGAGATGTAGATGGGCGATATTTATTCTCAAATAGCACAAATGACTATATTAATTGGAGTCTTGGTGCTAATGATAGCGTAAACCGATTCTGTCATTTTGTAGAAATTAAGCTACCTAATAAAATACAATTAACTAAATTTACGCTTTCTCCAACTAACTCAACTACTTGGGAACATTTCCCAAATGCTTTCTTAGTAGTAGCAGCAAACAGCGATCAAAATGATACTTATCGTAGCGAAGAATTAGAGTTGAATTATGCGAGCGAGACAAATGTATCTGGATACCATAGTATTAGTAAATCTGCCGATCATACTCCATGGGCTACCACAATTTTGGATTACCGAGATACCGTAAATGCTACTCTTCCGGGTGCTTATGACTTCTGGAAAAATGGAGGAGTTCATATGATTCCTGTTCCAGATCATGAGTTTTTATTCCGCGATAATGTTGGTGCCACAACGATAACGGATAGCTATGATTCTTCCATAACCGCAGTTGCTATGGGTGGAGCAACATGCAATATTGAAGGAATGGCTCTGGATGGAGTAGATGATTATATTCAACTTACGCCTTGGGAATTCGGTGGAGAAAAATTAACAATAGAAGCGAATGTTAAATTACAGACAGTTGCGACCACAAATACATTTATGGAGTTTGGAGCGAATAATTCAAATCTCATTAAGATCGAAACAGGAAGTTCTAGCGATGTTTTCATCAATACGGATACCACCGCGGTAGCATCTTCTACTATGACTTATGATGCGCTAGAATGGACCCATCTAGTTTATGTATTCGACTCTTCTGGAATTAAATCCTATAAAAATGGTTCGCTTGTAACTAGTGTAGATACGAGTAATAATATAACAACCACTACACGAGCTCTTCATTATATCGGGCAGTATATGAATGGAACCATAGATCGCCTTCGCTTTTGGCACGGACAAGCGCTTAGAGAATCACAGACACTAGCCCTTTATAACAATCCGCATATTCCAACACCATCCCACGAATTTATGTTCCGCGGTTCTAGCACTTCTGCTACAACCATAACCGACACCTATGATTCCTCTATAATAGCAGAGTTAAAGAATGGCGCTTATATATCACCAGCCGGAGTAGAATTTGATGGAGTAGATGATTATGTAGACATAACGACCTGGCAATTTGGTGGAGCAATTACCATTGAATTTTTAGTTAATTTAAAAGATATTTCAACCGATAATAGCATTATTTTATTTGGAGAAAATGACAATGGGTTGCTGCAAATTAAAGCCGGTTCTTCTACTGACGTATTTGTCAATAGTAATTCTAGCGCGGTTGCTTCTTCTACTATTACGTACACTTCTTATGAATCAACTTCTGTTGTCTATACTATAGAAGGAAGCAATCTTAAATCTTATAAAAATGGAGTTCTTGAAACATCTGTTACCACTAGTTACGACCCAACCACGCTTACTCGAACCGTCCATGAATTAGGTAAACATATTACGGGGTCCATCGCATACATACGTTTCTGGAACGGTGTTGCGTTGACCGCTCAGGAAATTTCCAAATTATATACATTCAATTACTTACCTGAACCACAACATGAGTTTGATTTCCGCGTTACTACAGGCACGACTTCCATTACAGACACTTATGATTCTAATCTATCTGCAACTACTTATAATGGGGCTACGTTGACAGAGACCGGAGCAGTCTTTGACGGAAGTGATGATTATATTGAATTAACGCCGTGGGAACTAGGTGGAACTATGACCTTTGAAATATATCTTTTGGTGAGAGACGATGAATATGGAACTGCTCCTTTTGTATCATTTGGTTCCGACACGGGAAATGCCTATGGTCAGTATAATTATCCCATCCATAATAAATTCTTTATGCAATCGATTAAAACAACTTCCAATTATGCAGGAGCTGCTGAAAATGTAACAATAAATTATTCTACAACAAATACTACAAATCAAACCATATACAGTAGTTCTTCTAATATAGTAGGCTGGACATGGAATCATATAGTTTATACCATAGACGGATATAAGCAAACAACTTATTTCAATGGAGAAAAAACATATTCGTCCACTAGTAGTATTTTTATGTCTAAGTTAGTTAGAACAAAACATTATATAGGTAAAAGCATTAGAGACGAATCCCCCGGAACAGGGGATGGAACTCCTCATTTTCTTAATTTCAGTGGTAAAATTGGTTACATTAGAGTATGGCAAGATGTCGCCCTGAGAGAGCCAGATATTAACATTTTATATACAAATAGAGAACAGAAATTAAATACATCTTTATTGAATTCTATTAATCATATTTCTTTTGGTAATCAGCTATCTGTATCGAATCATGCACCAGATTCATCACAAACAGAATTAACTTTTAATAGTAATTCTCCTGGTTGGACCAATACAACTAAGGCTTTTAATACTTATCGTATTTATTTCTGGCCTGACCTTAATAATAATTCGTGGCCGAATGATTATAACTCTGCTTCCGCCTATATTCGCGTGGAAAGATGGAAATTATATGGTTATGAACAAACCAACGCACCCATCAGCGACTTTAAGCAATCTACCAAAGATAAATGGAGAAACGAATCAGGAACACAAAGATTGTTTATTGATTTACCAAGACCTACTTGGCCTTCTTCTATGCAAATTGCTTATAGGTCTAATACCGAATATATTGATGTAAACTTTACAGGAGCCAATCAAAAATCATTTAGAAAAAATGATTACACGCACGATCAGCCTCTTACTAAGCAAGATGGCAATATGCTTATTAAAATAGAACCTGCGCCGATGAGAGGATATGACCGCCCTAAAAGAAAAACCCGTAATTTGTATAATGACGCGTTCTATGTTGATGGTACTGTAGAAGGATCAGATTTAAACACCTCCCTAAAAAACGTATGGATTAATATTCCAGATGAATTGATAAATGCTACGCATATAAGATCTTCGTTGGATACATACCACTACTGGCGACATATGGAGGTTGGAATGTCTAAAAGATACAATTCACAAGGACGTCACGGTATTGATTATTATGTTAGTGGTGATTATGATATTACCTTTTATGTTGTTATTTCTCGCGTGAATAGGGAATTTACTGGAGATGCAGAAGTATGGCCGTTACAAAATACCGAATACAATAGAACAAGATGGAATTGGGATGGATCAAGTAATGATTATTATGGAGGGGTTATTCAGAATGATGGTTCGCAAGATTTAATGGCTGCAAATGGATGGACGTTGGTTTATGCTCCAGAAAATGTCACGGGACATATAGATTATAGCACCTATACCAATGGTATTCCACCTTTAACAGAAAATGCGAACGGAGCCTTTGTTGCTGGTTCCCACGCGTACGGATATCGAAGATCGCTTCGTCTCTATTCCAAGAGAGTTACGGGTTCCACATTGAAAAGGTATCAATTTTCAAATAGTATTATTTCCTACCCATCATTAGATGAAGTGTATGTGGAACCAGAACCAGAACCAGAGGCAGAACCAGAACCAGAAACAGAACCAGAACCAGAACCAGAGGCAGAACCAGAACCAGAACCAGAAACAGAAAACATGGGAGTTGCTGTATTAGTTGCAAACGCTTCTGTGATTTACGACTTTAGCAAACAACATGGGTGCGATATTGTTCACGATAAAAAAGAGATTCAAACCACAGGTATATTTGGGCAACATGGTCTATATCTTGAAAGGAGTGATTTAGAAAATGACATCTATCATGAAATAGAATATCCTCCACATGAATTACAAGATGAATTTTCAATATCCATGTGGCTTAAATTGCAACAAAACGGAAAGATTCTATTCTTTAATTTAAGTAATGATGAAATATCACTGAGTAAGCTAAAATGTATCCAATTGTTTACAAGCTATCACAATGAAACCCTGTCATTCGGTGCAAAGATATGTAATGATGCATCCTTTGTTTCCGTTGATTTTGATTCATCCGAAAATATCGTTCCTCATAAATTCTATAACATCACCCTAACAAGCTCCAAAATAAACAAAAACATTTCCGTTTATATTGACAATAAAAAAGTATTTGAACATAATCTCTCCAGTGTTCTTGATCCAAAGGACATGACTTTACAATCCATCTCTACCGATACACCTTTTACAGTTCATAGTTTATTACATTTCAACAAAACCATTTTAGATTCTAATGAAATTCAAACCATTTACAATAGCGGGCTTCCTCCCTCATACTATACAAATTAATATTTACACCTTATATAAAATTGTAGTCCCGTACAAATACCAAAACAGGTTAAACAACCTGCAAATATATTTCCAAAATCATAGCGCTTATCAAGTCGTTCTAAAGCTGTCGTATGAGTTCTTTTAATCGTGGTTTCTTCGGGTATATCATATAAACCCCTTTTCAATCTTTTCGTTTTTTTATGTTTATTTTTACCATTTATTAGTAAATCTCTATCGAACGGAAGATATGGAGCATCTTCACGAATAAACCACCCCCATTCGCTATCGTTCATTTTTTTTTTAAGGACAAACATTTCTTATAAAGTATTTCAATTTTTTTTTATTTAAATATATTTTTAACATTTATAAAATATATTTAATCTTTCTTTTCAATTTCTCGATGCATGGCTAGATGTGAAGCGATATCAAAGCCATCGTCATGTTGGTGACTATTATCCATGTCAGCCATAGCGGCTTTAACATTTTGTTTACATGTTTCTTTGTAAATATCCGATGAAGGATGACACCATCTTCCTAAAGGTAAATGATTTGATGAATGTTTTTTAATTAGATAATCAATAATGGGATAAATGAACCTATCCTGTTCAACTGAATTAAATCGTACAGATTGGCGAGAAATCGTTTTTGTTTTTTGCAAAATTCTACGAAGCGTCATTGGAGCATACATTCTTTTTAATATTATAAATGTGATTATTTTATTTCAATTTTATAGTTATGTTATCTAAGATTAATATTTTTTTTATCTGCTTCGTGATTTGCCTCTTGTTTTTCATCAATAAGCATTACAGCCATCGCTGCATAATTGTGTAGATCGATTAGAGTATCACGAATACTTTCATCATTTACTAAACTAATACCGTTTGATGTAATGGAACACAAACGATTTATTTTATCACCCATACGTATAATTACACCCACCGACCCAAATGAGGCGAATGCGTCTCCATAATCGTTATTTTTCTTTGCAAATAAGAGTTTCGCTTCATTTTGAACCGTTTCGAGTTGTTGTACTCTATCTACCATGATTGATTTAATATGTTATAAATATTTTAAATCAATTTTTTATTTTTTAATTTCTTTATTTCTTTATTTTTTACCACAAGATCCGCATGATTTTCCTTCTAAATATAAATTAGAAAATAAACTAAACTGTTTATTTGATACCATTAATCGTTTTGACATAAAACTATTTGTGGTATTTGTTTTAACCAACTGTTGAATATGTTTTGTTGGTACGGAAGAATTTGTGTAGTTCATCATAGAGAGATTTACGGGCATTCTATATATATATATATATAAATATAATTAATTACAATAATGAATTACAATAATTAATGACAATAACTACAACTAGGAACACTTAATGCTACAGCTTTCTCCTTTCTTTCACGATCTTTAATCACCAAACATTGTTTTTTCCTTGCTAAATACCTATCATAAGAATTATGTTTTACGTCTACCCCAACTCCTCCCGGAGCTAAAGCACCTGGTCTAAGGCAGGTCTTTGTTCTTTTTGTAGAATTTGGTCTTCTAGGAACTACTCTTATACTAGATACCTTACTATTACTTGGATGATCGCGGTCGCTTTGATTATTCTGTGTTGGAGATCTAGTATCGGGTATAATATAATTTATGCAACTCATTTAATATACGACAATATAAAAAATTGAATGACAGGATTTTATGAAATAAAAATCATATATGAACAAAGACAAGAAACACATTTGCTACCATTGTGGTAAAGGATATACAAGAAAAATATATTTCGATAGACATGTATTATGTTGTAATCTTAAAGCCATGGTCCTAAGAAATACTAATTTAGACCTAGAAGAAATGAACGATACTCCCTCTACAAGGGAATTATATCTAATGCTTCAAGAACTTATTAAGAAACAAGATATGATGGAAAAAGAGATTAAAAAACTCAAACAAAACTCTTTCAGCGATAAAGGTTCTTCGAACCTATTTCAAAGGTTGGAAGAAATCCAAATCACTTTTGATTTTGAAAGTTGGAGAGATTCGTTAAAAGCAAATGAAAAAGACCTACAAGAAGCCTGTCAATCCGGGATTACTCAGGGATTATTAAGTATTTTAAAAAGAAACATTCTATGCTTTGAAGGAGAGGTTCCAATCCGTGTGTTTGACGAATCCCCGGGTTGTTTTTATATTTACCATGAAAAAACATGGGCTAAAATGACAAATAACGAGTTTAAAAAATTAGTTGAAAAAGCAAATCAATTGATTATACAACAATTCAAAATATGGAGTGAAAACATAAAAAAAAATGGACAATTAAAGAAATATCCTATTGAAGAATATGTTTTTATTATATTTGATAAAAACATAAAAATAAATGAAATCAAAACAAATTTATATGAAGCTATAAAAAATTAATTAAACTTCTCTATAGTTGTATATGTATTTCTAGTTCTTTTACACCTTTTTACATTTCAAACGCCGAGTTTTGTTTATTTCAAAATCATTCCTTATATTTAAATGTAAATCCGTGTGAACTATTTTGCCTTCCGTTTAGAACCGCACAAATATAAATATTTGTTTTTATACCATAAGTAGTTTGTAAATATTCCTTCGCCTCAAATTGATAATCAAATGATTTTATATATGTTCCATCTTTTTTAAAAACATCAAATTGTTTATTTTTACCTTTACTATCTAATGTTTTTTTTCTTAATTCTGGGTTATCTATAAAACGTTTTTTCATGTATTCACAATGTTTTTGTCTTGCTTCTGGGTCTTTAAAATATTTTTGTAGTGCTTCACTGTTTTTTTGTCTTGCTTCTGGGTTATCTTGATAATATTTTTTCAGTGCTTCACTGTTTTTTTGTCTCGCTTCTGGGTTGTCTTTATAATATTTTTGTAGTGCTTCACTACATTTTTGTCTTGCTTCTGGATTTTCAAAACGTTTTTTATGTATTTCACTCATTTTTTGTCTTGCTTCTGGGTCTTCAAAACGTTTTTTAGTTGCTTCACTACATTTTTGATTTGCTTCTGGGTTGTCTTTATAATATTTTTTCAGTGCTTCACTGTGCGCTTTACCTGCTTCTGGGTTATCTTTATAATATTTTTTCTTAGTTTCACTCATTTGTTGTCTTGCTTCTGGGTTATCTTTATAATATTTTTTCTTAGTTTCACTCATTTGTTGTCTTGCTTCTGGGTTATCTTTATAATATTTTTTCATATAGTCTCCGTGCGCTTTACCTGCTTCTGGGTTGTCTTTATAATATTTTTTCACTGCTTCACCGTGCGCTTTACCTGCTTCTGGGTTATCTTTATAATATTTTTTCGTTACTTCACTCATTTTTTGTCTTGCGTCTGGGTTATCTTCATAATATTTTTTCATATAATCTCCATGTGCTTTACATGCTTCTGGGTTATCTTTAAAACGTTTTTTCTGTGCTTCACTACATTTTTGTCTTGCTTCTGGGTTATCTTCAAAATATTTTTTCTTTGCTTCACTCATTTGTATCCTTGCTTCTGGGCTTTCAAAATATTTTTTCGTTGTTTCACTACATTTTTGTCTTGCTTCTGGATTTTCAAAACGTTTTTTCTGTGCTTCACTCAATTTTTGTCTTAATTCTGGGTTATCTATAAAGCGTTTTTTCATGCATTCGCTATGTTTTTGTCTTGCTTCTTCTGTATATTCATAGCCTGATACTCCCTCACCTCCATCAGTCATATTATATCCATTTCCACTTATATAGTGAGAGTTATGTATTTCAATATGTGCTATTTCTTTTTCA
>Ga0257110_1001131_pt1 | contig 12547 bp, 11 predicted proteins | sample LP_taG_7_FD_190184 | JGI IMG/M metagenome (GOLD analysis project Ga0257110, IMG submission 190184) | Marine microbial communities from Northeast Subartic Pacific Ocean, Canada - LP_J_2015_P26_10m | ecosystem: Environmental > Aquatic > Marine > Oceanic | place: Canada: Northeast Subartic Pacific... | reverse complement strand
TTTAATTTTATTGTGTTAATTTTTTTTCAATTTAAAAAAAAGATAGACTTATTAACAATTTACACTTGTCTTATCTAGGATATTAAAAATAGTTGCTACATTTTTATTATATTAGTCCTGTTAAAAAATTATTAATTTAAAAAAAAACTTATTATGGCTTTTACACATGAAAATTCAAAAGGTACAACTTACCACTTAAATTGTAAAGATGTTACATTAAAATCAACTGGAAGAGTTCAAAGAATTTATTATTTCTCAAAAGACTCAAGAGATACTGCTACTGATAAACCAGATGGATACAATGTAAAAGAAAATTCAAGAACTGGATTACCTTTCTTAACTAAGAAATAATCTAAATTAAATTTTTAAAAAAAAAGCTCTATTTATAGAGCTTTTTTTTTAGTCTTTATACAAAGCTATATAGTAAAGTAAATAAGAAGCAGCTGCCATTGCAGCAACTATATATGTTCTAGCTGCCCAATTTAATGCATCGCCTGCATAAACAAGTTCTTCTTTGTTTGTAATGTTTGCGCTTTTAAGCCATATTAGAGCTCTTTTACTTGCGTCAAACTCTACTGGAAGGGTAATTAGTGAGAAAATGGTTACAACAGCCTGTAGGATGATAAAAACAAGAATTACACTGCTGATTGGAAACATATGTAATACACCGGCTCCAAAAAAACCAGCAAGCATTATTATAGTCATCATTTTATTACTTGCGCTTACCATTGGAACCATTTGAGATCTCATATGTAGCCACTCGTATGAGGTTGCATGTTGAACAGCATGGCCACATTCATGAGCAGCCACTGCTGCTGCAGTTATATGTCTTCCGTTAAATACATCAGGACTTAAATTAATTGTTTTATCCATTGGATTATAGTGATCTGTTAGCTTTCCTGGAACAGAAACAATTTTAACATCTGTAATATTATTATCATCTAACATTTTTTTTGCTATTTCATATCCGCTCATTGCAGAAGATGTTTGTATTTGGCTATATTTTTTAAATTTATTTTTTAATCTATTGCTGGTAATGCCACCAATTATCATAAAGCCAATCATTAATATCCAAATCATAATTTTTTTTTTCAAAATTAAAAAAATGTAATTTAATTAACGATTTTATTATATTAGTTTTGTTTAAAAATTATTAAAAAAAATATATGAGTATTCCTTTAATATTAATAACTAATGATGATGGAATAAAATCTCCTGGTCTTAGAAAACTTATTTCTATTGCAAATAGTATTGGAAAGGTCGTAGTTGTTGCCCCAGATGGGCCTAGATCAGCTCAGAGTAATGCAATTACTTTAGAAGAACCAATTAGATGTGATAGAGTTACAATAGATCAAGGAAGACAAATTGAGTATTCTTGCAGTGGAACACCTGTTGATTGTGTTAAACTTGCATTAAATAAAATATTAGACAGAAAACCTGACATTTGTTTGTCTGGAATTAATCATGGATCAAATGCATCTATTAATGTAATTTACTCCGGTACTGTTTCTGCTGCCATGGAAGCTTCTATTAATAAAATACCTTCTTTAGCTTTTTCTATTTTAGATTACTCATTAGATGCTGATTTTACAGAATCTGAACTATTTATTAAAAAAATTATTTTAAAAAGTTTAGAAAATAAGATTTCTAATAATACTTGTCTGAATATTAATATTCCAAAATCTATAAAAAGTAATAAACTAAAAGGAATTAAGGTTTGTCATCAAGCGTCCTCTAAATGGGTTGAACAATTTAATGAAAGGTTTGATCCTAGAGGAAATAGATACTTCTGGTTGAGTGGAGATTTTATTATTGATGACAAAACTGAAACATCCGATGAATATTTTTTGAAAAATCAATTTATTTCGATAGTGCCTGTTCAGTATGATTTAACTTCTTATGAATCTATTGATTATGTAAATTCAATTTTTAATAATGAATAAACAATTTTTTATAGGATTATTAGTTGGTATAATAGCTCCTTTTATAGGATTTTCAATCTATGTTTTATTTTATCTTGAATTAGATTTGTTTGAAACTATTAATATCATTATTAGAAATAATAAACTTAGTCATGTTATTAGTTTGAGTGTTTTAGTTAATCTTTTAATCTTTTTTATGAAGATTTATACAAGCAGAGAAAAAGCAGCTAAAGGTATTTTAGCAGCTACTATTATTTACGGCATAGTAATTATGCTTTTAAAAATATATAATTGAAAATATTTATTATTACAGGAGAGAAATCTGGAGATATGCATGCTGCTAATCTTGTAAAAGAGATTAAATGTTTGAATAAAAATTTAAAAATTAAAGCCTGGGGAGGAGATAGATTAATAAATGAAGGAGTGGATGTAATAAAGCATATTAATTCATTGTCTTTTATGGGTTTTTTAGAGGTTTTAAAGAATATTTTTTCAATAAAAGAAAATTTAGATTTATGTAAAAGAAATATAATTGATTTTAATCCAGATTTAATTCTTCTTGTTGATTATGCTGGTTTTAATTTAAGGATTGCAGAATTTGCTTCAAAAAAAAATTATAAAGTTTATTATTATATATCACCAAAATTATGGGCCTGGAAATCTTCTAGAATTAAAGCAATCAAAAAATATATCACTAAAATGATAGTTATCTTTCCTTTTGAGAAAGAGTATTATAAAAAAAATAACTATGAAGTTGAATATTTTGGTAATCCTTTAATTGATGAACTAAATATTCAAAAATCAAAATCAATTATTAATTCTTCTAAATCAATAATATCTATTTTTCCAGGAAGTAGATTACAGGAAATTATAAAGATATTGCCTTTAATGCTTTCAATAATTGATGATTATCCTAATCATAAATTTATTGTTGCTGGAGTTTCTTCATTTAATTTAGATTTTTACAAAAAAATTATCAATAATAATGAAGTTGATATTGTTTTTGAAGATTCTTATAGGATTTTAAGATCATCTAAAGCTGCATTAATAACATCTGGAACTGCTAGCTTAGAAGCTGCATTGTTAAATGTTCCTCAGGTAGTGTGCTACAAAACATCATTTTTTTCATATTTTATTGCTAAATATTTTATTAGAATTAAATATATATCTCTAGTGAATATTTTAAATGACAAAAGCATCGTTTCTGAACTAATTCAATTTAAATTAACTAAAGAAAATTTACTTAATAGCTTAAATGATATTTTGAACAAGAAAAATGCTTCCAAGTTAAAGGTAGATTATTCTAATACTCAAAAAATGTTAGCATTAAATGAGGGGAGTCCATCAAAAGACATAGCTAATTTTATATTAAAAACTATTTAGAAATTTTAGTATTTGCAATATCTAATATTTCATTTTCATTAAATTTTGCTTGCTTAAGTATTACTTGGCAATCTTTTAATATTTTATCTATAAATATATTATCATCATAATCTTTACAATTAATTTGAACGTTTAAATATGCTCCTCTTATTGCTGTTCTAGCACATAATGCTCCCACAGCAGCATCTGTTATTGAATTAGGATTTCCATTTAATGCCATTTCTTTCATTACTTGCATAGAATCCAGTGCAACTTCCATAACTTTAAAAGGAGTTTTTATTGCATGTTTTGTAGCTGCATGAATATTTTTTAATCTTATTTTTTTCTCTACTTCTGTATCATTAGGTAATCTAAAGGCATTCATAATTTCATTAAATGCTTTGGTGTCTTCATCTACTAAATCAAGCAATTGATTTTGATAGATTATTCCTTTTTCAGCCCAATTAGAAAATGTTTGCCATTGATCATCCCATCCTCTTTTATTTGCAGATAGATTGGCAACCATTGTTGAAAGAGAAGCTCCCATAGCACCACAGTATGCGGCAATTGAACCCCCACCAGGAGCTGGGCTTTCACTAGCTGTTTCATCGGTAAATTCCTTAAGATTTAAATTTATTAATGATTTTTTATTTTTATCTTCTAGCATATACTCAATAATTCTTTCTTTTGGGTTAAAATTAGAGAGTTCATCTAAACCTAAACTTTTAATGGCTATTTTAATAATTTCTTTTTCAGAAATTCCTAAAGATCTTTTTTGTTTTCTCAGGAAATATTTTCCTGCTTCTATCAATACTTTTTTAGGAACTAAACCAATTAGTTCAGAACCTGTTACTCTGATCCCTCTTTCAATTGATTTTTGACAAGTTTTATCAAAGACTTCATGTAATGTAGAGACTTTAATATCTGTGAGATTATATGAAATTTGAGCAATTCCATATTCTTCTATATACCAGCCTATTCCTTTTACATGTTTAAAAAGGCCGGGAGTTCTTAAAGGAGTACCATTTTCATCTTTTATTATTTTTCCATTTATTTTATTTCCTTCTCTTTTAATTCTTCCAGCTTCTCTTATGTCAAATGCAATAGCATTTGCTTTTCTTGTTGAAGTTGTATTTAAATTAACATTATAAGCTACAAGAAAATCTCTAGCAGATATTGCAGTGGCACCAGATTTAATGATACTATCATTAAAAATATTGGGACCATAATCAGGTTTCCATTCTTTATCAGCTAATTTATTTTTTAATCCTTCATATTCCCCAGATCTACAATTTGCGAGATTTATTCTCGATTTTGATTTAGCAGCATTTTCATAACAATAAACAGGGATTTTTAATTCTTCACCTATTCTTTTACTTAACTTATGTGCATATTTACTTACTTCATCCATAGAAATATTTGCAATTGGAACTAATGGGCAAACATCAGTTGCGCCCATTCTAGGATGCTCTCCGCTATGCTTACTCATATCAATAATTTCTTGTGCTTTTTTAATTAATAGAAATGCAGCTTCAATTACATTTTCTGGCTCGCCAACAAATGTAATTACTGTTCTATTAGTTGCATAGCCAGGGTCAACATTTAATAATTTTATTCCATCAACTTCTTTAACTATTTCTGATATTTCTTTTATTTTTATCTGATCTCTTCCTTCAGAAATATTTGGTACACATTCAATTAATTGTTTCATGTTATATTAAATTTAAAAAACAAAGATAGTATTCTATTTATTCTATATCAATAGAAAAAACATACTTTTGTATATATGCTAATTAATGATAATGTCAACTTAGTTTCTGGAAATGAACTTCCAGTAATGGAAGCTTTTTTTACTGTACAAGGTGAAGGTTATTTTGCTGGTCAGCCTTCTTATTTTTTAAGAATTGGTGGCTGTGATGTTGGCTGTCATTGGTGTGATGTTAAAGAAAGTTGGGATCCTAATTTACATCCACTAATGAGCGTAGAAAAAATAATTGCTGACTTATTAAATTTTCCAGCTAAAATAGTAGTAATTACAGGTGGAGAGCCTCTTATGTGGAACCTGGATGTCTTATGTAGAGAGTTAAGAAATATTGGAGTTCAAATACATCTTGAAACTTCTGGTGCATATAAAATGAGTGGAAGTTTTGATTGGATTTGTTTATCTCCAAAAAGACTTAATCCACCTATTAAAGAAGTTAAGCAACTAACTAATGAATTAAAAGTTATAATTGCAAATAAGACTGACTTTAATTGGGCTGTTGATCAAAGAAAGGGTATTAATTCTGAATGTAAGTTTTATCTGCAGCCAGAATGGTCAAAAAAGGATAATATGTTGCCTAAGATTATAGATTTTGTTCAGCTAAACCCTGAGTGGATAATTTCATTACAAACTCATAAGTTTATGAATATTCCATAAAAGAATGAGAATTGTACTTATTTTATTTTTATTACTAAGTGTAAACTTATTTTCGCAAAATAAGGACTATAAAAAATATGATAAATCTTTAAATTATTATCAAAATAATCAATTAGACAAGGCTAAAGACTTACTTGTCAAAATTTCAGTAAAAAATCCAAATTGGGATAAACCTCATTTGTTATTAGCTAATATTTATAAAGATAAATTTGAATTTGAAAATGCTGAAAAGTCATTGCTTAATGTTTTCAACTTATCATCAAAGGATGATGTTGATGGTATTTTTCAAATCGGTAATATGTTTTATGAAAATGGTTTATATGAAAAAGCTTTAGATTATTTTAATATTTCTTGTTTTTTAGATGATGTCTTTTGTAAAAGAAAAGTTAAGTTTTTAAAAGAGTGTTCTGAATTTTCTATTTCTTCTATAAAAAATCCTAAAAATTATAATCCTATTAATTTAGGAAGCAATATAAATTCTTCTTTTTCAGAAAATGGTCCCGCTATTACATCTGATGATTCAAAAATTTTATTTACCCGTAGACTCATAAATGATAATAATTTTTCTCAAGAAGATCTTTTTTATTCAGAAAGAAACGATTCAGTTTGGTCTTTAGCTAAACCTTTTACTAATTTAAATTCTAATTTAAACGAAGGAGCATTATCATTATCTAGTGATAACTCAATCTTAGTTTTCACTGTTTGTAATAAGGAAGATGGTTTTGGCTCTTGTGATTTATATTTTAGTTCAAACAAATCTGATTTTAATGAAATTAAAAGTTGTGGTCCATTAATTAATTCTAAATATTGGGATGCTCAAGGATGTTTTTCATCTGATGGGAGATATTTATACTTCATAAGTAACAGACCAGGGGGATATGGAGGTACTGATATTTGGATTTCACAAGTACATGATAATTATTTTGGCAAACCTGTTAACGCAGGGCCTACAATTAATACAAGTAAGGATGAAATGTCACCATTTTTACATTCAGATAATAAAACATTATATTTTGCGTCTAAGGGACATGTAGGCATGGGAAATTTTGATATTTTTTTATCAAGAAGAAGTGATGTTTTAAGTAATTGGAATGAACCTTTGAATTTAGGCTATCCAATTAATAATTATTTAGACCAAAATTCTCTTGTTGTTTCCCATAATGGAAAAACTGCATACTTTGCTTCTGACTTTGATGGATTTGGTTTTGAAGATATTTTTACTTTTGAATTAGACGATTTAATTAAAGCAAATAAATTAAATGAATTAGTAGTTAAAATTATTTCTTCTCAAAATGGAGATGAGATTATTTTGGACAATATTTATTTCTTAAATAATTCTTTTTCTCTAGATACAATTTCATTTAATTCTCTCGATATTCTTGCAAAATATTTAATAAATAATAATATAATAATTTCAATTGAAGGTCATACTAATAATATTGGATCTACTTATGAAAATCAGATATTATCTGAGTTAAGATCAAAATCAGTATATGATTATTTAATTTTTCAGAATGTTAAAGAATCTCAGCTTTCTTATATTGGCTTTGGAGAGTCTAAGCCTTTATATAGTAATGATAACAAAGAGGGGAGGACTAAGAACAGAAGAACTTCCTTTAGGATCCAATAATTTCTAATAAATTTTTTGGCCTATTCTTATTGTTCCAAAAAAAGTCATTTAAAAATCTTTGCTTATCAGAGATATCTTTATATGGTGTTGTAATTGAATTTGGTATTTCTTTGTATGTTACATTATTCATTTTACTGTTTTTAAAATATAGAGTTAGGTTAGTTGATTGAATATAATTTAACCCAATTTTTTTTTCATCTTCCCTTAGATGATAAATGCTTTCACCATTTGATAAAACATTTATTTTTTTAAGCTTATTTTTTTCTAGATATCCAATCATTTTTTTACCTTTAATTTGATTATAATCTAATGAGTCAATCTTTGAAACAATCATAGGGTTAGATTTCAAATAAATTTTATCTATTTTTTTATTGTAAAATAAAAGTTTAATAGAGTCGGAACTAATTTGATAATCATCCATCCAAATAAATGGTTGATGAAACATTGAAATTAATGAATCTTTTGACGAATAAACTATAGAATCGCAAATCCCTGACAAATCACTTTTAAAAAATTTAACATTATGAAATAGCTGAATTACTCTCTCTTTTTCATTATTAATATTTATTAATTTATCTCCTCTAGAAAAGAGTGAGTCTTTATCAAAAATCAAACATAAAATAGGTTGTTCCGAAATAACTATTTTGTTTTCTTTTTCATACATTTCTGCATTCTCACCAAAAACATTAAAATTATTTATTGTGTCAATGATCTTTACATTATAGAAAGCTTGAGCATATTTATTTTTTTTATCGTAAAAAATACTATCTGCAAAAATTAATCTTTTCTTGTCTTCAATTTTTGTTTTCTTGGAAAGAAAAGCTATTTTTTTTTTTGAATTAAAGATTCCCTTTTCGCAATAAATAATTTTGTTATCAATTAAAATTTTTGAAGGACCATTTAAAATATTTTCTTCGTTTAAAGAATTATATTTCATATTCTCAGTATTTATTGTATAGTCTTTAGCTTCTACAATTACTGATTCTTCAAATGTATAAATTTGTTTTTTTATTTGATAATATCCTTTTTTTGAAATTATCTTTTTTTCATTATCAATAATTTCACCATAATTTTTAAAATAAACTAAATCCTCTTCAATATTAAAATTTATTTCTTTCGTTTTTAAAGTATTAGATTTAGTTTTAAAATTAACATTTCCACTAATTGTAGCATAGCTAATATTAGCATCATAATTAAGCCTTTTTCCAGTAAGAATTATTGAGTCTCCTTTATTAATCCTTATATTGTCAAATGCTATAATTTTATTAGTTTTAGAATAATGATATGCTGAATCGCATTTCATTGTGGTCTTATTATGTTCAAAGATTACATTTCCAATTAATCTCCAATAATCTGGGTGGATTTTCCCATTTATAAATGTATTATCTGTATTTATGATTTTTATTTGTTGTACTTCCTGAGCCTTTGTGCTAAGGCAAATAGCTATTAAAAATATTATTGATAATATTCTCAATTTTATCTAAAAAACGTTTGTTTTCTATCAGGTCCAACAGATAAAATTTTAATAGGAACTTTTAATTCATCTTCAAGGTAAGATATATAATCATGAACTTCTTTAGGAGCGTCTTCAATTTTTTTGAGATCCATAAGATTCATTTCCCATCCATTAATTTCTTTATAAATAGGAACTAAATTTTCATTATCTTCAAATGGAAGGAAGTCTATTCTTTTTCCATTAAGTTCGTAGTGTGTACAAACACTAATTTTATCAATTCCAGATAAAACATCAGCTTTCATCATCATTAGTTGGGTTACGCCATTAATATTTATTGCATATTTAAGTGCTGGTAGATCAATCCATCCACATCTTCTGGCTCTTCCTGTTGTTGCCCCAAATTCATTACCCACTTTTCCTAAATGCTCCCCTATGCTATCATTTAATTCTGTTGGGAAAGGGCCACTTCCTACTCTTGTGCAATATGCCTTAAATATTCCAAATACATCATTAATTTGATTAGGAGCAATTCCAAGACCAGTACAAGCACCAGCTGTTATAGTATTTGAAGAGGTAACAAATGGGTAAGAACCAAAATCAATATCAAGAAGAGTACCTTGAGCTCCTTCTGCAAGGATTTTTTTTCCTTTTCTTAATTCTTGATGAATGTAATGTTCACTTTCGATATGTTTAAACTTATTTAATGTATCTAAACTTTTAAACCAATTTCTCTCTAATTCATCTAAACTATATTCAAAATCATAAAACTTTAATAATTCAATATGCTTGTTTTTTAATTTTTCATATTTTTCATTAAAATTTACAGAATTTATATCTCCTACTCTTAATCCATTTCTACCAGTTTTGTCCATATAAGTAGGTCCAATTCCTTTTAGTGTAGACCCAATCTTATTTTTACCCTTAGCTTTTTCAGAAGCTGCATCTAAAAGTTTGTGCGTTGGGAGAATTAAATGTGCTTTTTTAGATATTAATAATTCAGAAATTTCAAGATTTAATTTTTCAATATCAAGTATTTCTTTTTCAAAAATTACTGGGTCAATTACAACGCCATTTCCAATTAAATTTATAATTCCTTTATGAAAAATACCTGAAGGTATTGTATGTAAAACATGTTTGATTCCATCAAACTCAAGGGTGTGGCCAGCGTTAGGACCACCTTGAAATCTAGCTATTATATCATAGTTTTTTGTTAAAACATCTACAATTTTCCCCTTTCCTTCATCTCCCCATTGTAACCCAAGGAGAACATCTGCTTTAGTCATATATTTATTTTTTTAAACAGTCAGTTTCATCAAGACATCTTCCATATAAATTAAGTGAATGTCTAGAAATTTTAAAGTTCATGTTTTCTTCTACGAAGTTCATGATACCTTGAAGTCTAGGATCACAAAATTCAATTACTTTATCACATCTAGTACATATTAAATGGTCATGTTGTTTATTTGAATAGGATTTTTCATATTGGGCTTGAGATTTACCAAATTGATGTTTTCTTATTAAATGACAATCAAGAAGTAAATCAACAGTATTATACAGAGTAGCTCTACTAACTCTATAATTTTTGTTTTTCATTTTAATATACATTGATTCAATATCAAAATGACCATCATAGTTGTATATTTCGTTCAATATTGCAAATCTTTCTGGAGTTTTTCTGTGTTTTTTTTCAATCAGAAAATCTGTAAAAATCTTAGTAACATTGTCATCAATTAAAATATTTGACATAGTAATTATTTATATGTAAATTTAATAAATTTGAAATGTTTATAAAGATTAAATTTTAATATTTTTATTATGTTTATAAGTTCTAGAAATTTCATCAATACCTTCAATTTTTTTTAGTTTTGACGTAACCTGATTTAGAAAGTTTTCATTATGAACTTTTAAAGTAATTTCTCCGTCAAATATACCATCATCTCCAACTACATTAATTGCTTTAATGTTTACATGCATTTGTTTCGAAATTATTTCTGTTATCCTGTTAATAAGTCCTACCGAATCTATTCCATTAATTTTAATATTTGCTAAAAAATCAAGATTCTCTTTTAAAGTCCATTTAGCATTTAAAATTCTATATGAGTAGTTTGCTCTTAACTCAATTGAATTTGGACATTGGTCTGCATGTACTTTAATTCCTTCCTCAACGCTTAAGAAACCAAAAATTTCATCTCCTGGAATTGGATTGCAACATTGTGCTATTTTATATTCTAATATATCGTCATCTTCATTGAAGACTATTAAATCTCCTAAAAATTTTGTAGAAGGAGTAAATTTATTTTTTCCGTAAATTTTATTTTTAATAGTTTGATACCAACCAGAATTTTTTAGCTTGACGTATTCTTTAATCTCACTATTAGAAATTTCTCCGCTACCAAATCTATAATAAAGTTCTAGTGAGCTTCTACAGTTGAAAAATTTTGCTAGCTCATTTTCTGTTTGATGATTAATCTTAACCCTCAACTGTCTTAATTTCCTTTGAGCCAATTCTTTGCCTTCGTTTGCAATAATTTTTTTTTCTTTTTTTAACGCACTTTTTATTTTAGATTTTGCTAAAGAAGTTACCACAAACCTTAACCAATCTTTTTTTGGAGATTGTTTCTTAGAAGTGATGATTTCAACATGATCACCACTGTTAAGTACGTGACTTAATGCTACAAGCTTTCCATTTACTTTAACTCCCATGCAATTGCTACCAATTTCAGTATGTATTTCAAATGCAAAATCTAAAGCTGATGCTCCTTTTGGAAGTGTTTTTAGCTCTCCAGCTGGAGTAAATACATAAATTTCTCCTAAAAATAGATTTAATTTGAAGTCATCAATAAAATCAATTGCATTTGAATCTGGGTTTTCTAGTAATTCACTAATTCTTTTAATCCAACTATCTAAAGAGCTATCTTTTTCGTTTTTGTGTTTATAGTTCCAATGTGCAGCATATCCTTTTTCTGCAATTTCATCCATTCTCTTACTTCTAATTTGAACTTCAACCCATTTACCTTCATCACCTAAAACTGTTGTGTGAAGAGCTTCGTAACCATTTGGCTTTGGAGTAGAAATCCAATCTCTTAATCTATCAGGATTAGGTTTGTAAAAATCAGTAACAATTGAGTAGATTTTCCAGCAATCTGCTTTTTCATTTGTAATGGAGCTGTCAACAATTATTCTTACTGCAAATTTGTCAAAGATGTTATCGAATGTTACTCCTTTATTAATAATTTTTTCTCTAATAGAGTATATAGATTTTGGTCTTCCTTTTATGTAAGATTTTATCCCCTCCGCTTTTAAAACATTTTTAATAGGTGAAGAGAATTTATTTATATATTTATTTCTACTAAGTTTTGTTTCATTTAGTTTTATTGATATTGCTTTATAAACTTCTGGTTTTGTAAATTTTAATCCTAAGTCTTCTAATTCTGTTTTTAAAGTATAAAGTCCAAGTCTATGAGCTAATGGAGCATATAAATAAAGTGTTTCAGAAGCAATTTTTAATTGTTTCATTTTTGTCATAGCATCCAGCGTTCTCATGTTATGTAGTCTATCAGCTAATTTTATTAGAATAACTCTAATATCGTCTGAGAGAGTAAGTAACATTTTTCTAAAATTTTCTGCTTGTAAGGAAACATTTTTATCAAAAACCTCAGATATTTTTGTTAATCCATCAATAATTTTAGCTGTTTTAATTCCAAATAAATCTCTAATATCTTTTAATGTATAATCTGAGTCTTCAACCACATCATGTA
>Ga0257110_1001127_pt1 | contig 12579 bp, 10 predicted proteins | sample LP_taG_7_FD_190184 | JGI IMG/M metagenome (GOLD analysis project Ga0257110, IMG submission 190184) | Marine microbial communities from Northeast Subartic Pacific Ocean, Canada - LP_J_2015_P26_10m | ecosystem: Environmental > Aquatic > Marine > Oceanic | place: Canada: Northeast Subartic Pacific... | reverse complement strand
ATCACGTCTCCTTTGGGTGGTTTGACTTGTAATAATTTTGTGTGTTCTTTATCTAAAATGAAAGTATATTTAGGTTCGTTCACATGCATTCCAGTAATCGACATTATGAATTTGTATTATACAATAATCCCATATTTTATTACGATTGAAATCTATGCGCAAAGTTTATTTTCTCCATATCTAACTTCAACATCAATGGGTCACGGTCCATTTGCGAAATCCAGCATACATATTCTCCCTTCACAATTGCTAAACTCAAACAAAATTCCACACCGATTTTACGAAAATAAAAATCGTCACTATACATCTTGGGTTCCAAACTATCTTTATCTAATGCTACAAAACGATGAAAATACTTGCGTGGTGCCCCATCTATAGAATAATGAACTATTCCCACTAAATATTCGCCATATTCTACGAACCCAGATGAACCTCGAATATCGCGAAACGAGGGTTCTTGAATAGGAAACGTTTTGTGTATGACTAATGTATGGGTTTCGTCTAATTTCCCTATTTCTAATGGAAACCAACGATAAATAAACCATAATTCATCTTTCCAGACCAGGGGTATCCAGTTCTTCTGCATAGCACGTTTATATGGTGAATGTAAAAAATGACTATTCTTGTATACTCGTTGTATCGTATCATATTCCCCCATGACCATACTATTTACAGAATCATTTGTATAATTCACATTCGTTGCTAAATAATAGATTTTATCACGATATACAAATAATCGAATGTCTTCTAATCCGTAACAACGCGACCATTTTGATTCAAATCCTATGCATTGTTCATCCATTTCTCGATAATCATTTGGAACAAGGTTTTCATCTAATTCACTCACCATATTTTTCGTTTTGAAGTTGCCAATAACATCGTTTACCGCAAAATGTCCTTCTGAGGTATACCAATAATTTACATATCGTGTATTCAAATAATATTTTCCACGAAGTTCTACCATACTCGCTGATCCAGGTTCATAAGAACGTATAAGTGGATAAGAATAACTATTTGTTTCATATATTGCTTCTAACGGGCGCAGTCCATTATGGGACATGCTGTTTTATAATGACAGTTTATTTATCTTTATTTGATTTTTACCAATACCAATAAAATTTCATAGAAAATTGATTCTATTTTGAGGGTTTACAGTATATTACAAATAATCAACATGGTGACCAACAATCACGTTCTAATTTTCGACACCGAGACTACCGGGTTACTTCCAACGGGTTTGGACTCTTGTGATATCAAAAAATATCCATATATTACCCAATTGAGTTATATTGTGTATGATACCGAAAAACAAAAAGAAATGTATCGTTTCAATTCTTACATAAACATTGACCAAAGCATCCCTTTATCAGATGTAGTAAAGGAATTGACCGGCGTTACTCGCGAAAAACTTGATGGTGGAATAGACATGCTGACTGCACTGAAAACCTTTTACAAGAATTATGCCAAATGTAACACCATTATTGCCCATAACATATCATTTGATAAACAGATGATGTTGGTAGAAATGGAACGTCATCGCGAAGTGATTCAAACGAAACATCCAGAATGTTTGGCGTTGTTCAACAATTTCTTTGAAAAGAGTAATAATATTCTACACTATTGCACAATGACAAAAGGCACTGACATATGTAATATTGTGGTCACTTCTAAGTTTGAAGGTAGGCGTTCTTACAAAAAGAAACCTAAGTTGATTGAGTTATACAAACATTTATTCAATAACAAGGAAGTAGAAGGTCTGCATAATTCAATGATGGATGTGATTGTATGCTTACAATGCTATTTGAAAATGAGACATAATAAAGTTGATGACTCATTGGGAGTTTGATAATATTCAATAAACAGTATCAAACGAATAAAATTATTTGTAATTATGTATATTTTTTATGCGGAGCACATTTCGCAAATTTCGTCTTCCACGTCTTCAACCGGATTTACCGTTTCTGCTTTTTCAGGTTCAATCGTGAATTGTTGTGCTTGATGTCTTGCACGACGACGCAAATAATAAATGCCGGTTTTCAGACCTTTTGACCAAGAATAGAAATGCATAGAAGTCAAGTTGGAATAATTTGGGTCTTCCAACCACAAGTTCAGGCTCTGACTTTGACAAATATACGCTCCACGGTCAGCCGCCATATCGATCAAATGGCGCATGGGCATTTCCCAAACAGTCTTGTATTTATCACGAATTTCTGATGGAATCACTTCCATATGTTGAATTGATCCCTTGTTTGCGACAATGTTGTTTTTCAACTTCTCATTCCACAAGTCCAACTTTATCAAATCATTCATCAAATGCTTATTCGCTAGCACGAACTCACCCGCAATCGTGCGCCTACTGTAAATATTACTAGTAATGGGTTCAATGCATTCATTGTATCCTAGAATTTGCGATGTAGATGCTGTTGGCATGGGTGCCATTAAAAGAGAGTTACGTGTTCCATATTTCATAATGCTTTCTTTGAGAGCGCTCCAATCATATCTATCACTGGGCGTTACTTTCCACATATCAAACTGAAAAATACCCTTGGACATTGGTGAACCTACAAAACTGGTATAACTTCCGACACTCGTGCCTGCCTCATTCATTACATCCAATAATGGTTTCTCATATTCATTAAAGAGTTCATATACATCTCCATCTGGACTGATGTTATCGTAACGTTTTGTCTTAACAATGTTGTATCGAGAAATTGCAATATCGTTAGACTGTTCCAATGCCGCGTGATACATTGTCTCGAAAATGTCCTTGTTCAATTGCTTTGCTTCGTCACTATGGAATGCCATATTCATCTTGAAAAACACATCAGCCAGACCCTGAACACCGATTCCAATAGGACGATGACGCATGTTGCTTCTACGGGTTTTATCTGTAGGATAGAAATTGACATCAATAATATTGTTTAGATTGTTGGTAACTACTTTGGTAACTTCGTGTAACTTTTCAAAATCAAATACAGTATTTTCATCAACATCCTTAATAAATGCAGGAAGGGCAATACTGGCCAAGTTACATACCGCGGTTTCTTCGGAATTGGAATACTCAGTAATCTCACAACACAAATTCGACGATTTGATAGTTCCTAAGTTTGCTTGATTACTCTTCTTATTTACAGAATCTTTATACAACAAATATGGTGTGCCAGTTTCCATTTGAGCATCTAGCACTTGAAACCACAAATCACGTGCCTTCATTGTCTTACGTCCCTTACCTTCACTTTCATATTTCTCGTATAATGTTTTGAACTCATCTCCAAATACATCCGACAATCCAGGGCATTCATCGGGACACATAAGTGTCCATTCGCCACCACTCTTAACGCGCTCCATAAAAAGGTCAGGAGTCCACAGAGCATAGAATAGGTCACGTGCACGCAAATCTTCTTCTCCGTGGTTCTTCCTCATCTCCAAAAATGCCTCGATGTCGGCATGCCAAGGTTCCAAATACATAGCGAAACTTCCGTTACGTTTACCTCCACCTTGATCAACATATTTTGCGGTGTGGTTATACACGCGCAACATGGGAACAATGCCGTTCGATGACCCATTTGTTCCGCGAATATGACTTCCAGACGCACGAACATTGTGAATATGAAGTCCGATACCTCCTGCCCATTTTGAAATAAGAGCGCAGTCCTTAAGTGTGTTATAAATACCATCAATGCTATCGTTTTCCATAGAAATCAAATAGCAAGAAGACAATTGAGGATGAGGAGTTCCAGCATTAAACAGAGTAGGTGTGGCGTGAGTAAAATATTTGTTTGACATATAATGATATGTTTCTTTGATTTTATCTAGGTCGTTGCCGTGAATACCAATACTCACACGTAACCACATATGTTGAGGGCGCTCTACTATTTTTCCATCAAGTTTCATCAAATATGCGCGTTCCAAAGTTTTGAATCCAAAATAATCAATAAAATAATCATTGTTATAGTCTATCATATTTTCAAGTTCTTCTCCGTGTTCATTCACCGCATCATAAAGAGATTTCGATACAAGTGGAGAGGATTCGCCGTGTTTGTCTTTGAAAGAATACAGTTTGTTCATCACTTCCACAAAAGAAGCAGAAGTATTTTTATGATGATTTGATACCACAATGCGGCCGGCTAACACATTATAGTCTGGGTGAATAGTAGACATAGATGCACATTGTTCAGCAGACAACTCGTCGATTTTTGTAGTTGATATTTTATTATAAATTTGGTCGATAACCTTCATTACTAGTGAGGTATAGTTAATTTTGATGTTTGCTTCATTCCCGAGTGTACGGATTCTTCTCAAAATTTTATCAAAAGCAATCACTTCTGTATTACCGTCACGCTTTGTAACTAGCATTTCCTCATCTTTTTCCATGTTAGGTGTAGTAGTGTCTGCAATATCCGACATAAGGTGAATATCTATGAATATACAATATATAAAAAATATGTATCTATATACTTTTTATAAATTTATTGCCGAGTCTATTTGTCTAGGTCTTCAAAATCTTCCAGTTTTACTAAGCACACTCGCTTTGTCGGTTCGCCATTTTCATTAAGCGTCTGAGTTTCGCCGGTTTCTGTGTTAACCACAATACTAGGTGACCTCTTTTTGGGAGCTCTATGTTCATAACCTTCCTCTCGCTCTTTAAGTATAGTATCCCATACTTCCTTCATTTTCGGCAAAACCGCCTCATACCATTTCTTATTACGTTCAATAATTACACAAGAGAATTCATCTAAATACCAGTAAATGATACCAGTGAGGGCGTTTCCATCTTTTGATTGTGTTTTTTTTTGTTCTTCAATCCATTCTTGAATTGATTCACGTGTTAGTTCGCGATGCAACGGCATGTAGGTATATACTGGGAATCCGTTTTGCATTTGGGTATTGACAAATTGAAGCATGACACCCTTATATTCATGAGAAGTGTCTTGATAAAACGCATTGTCGCTTTCGTATTCTTTAAAACGGGTCTCTACAAAGTCACATTTATCCAGTTCACATACTTCCATTTGCATTTGTGTTTGTATCCAATATTCTTTTTTAGGTATGCCGGTAATGTCACGATTGACTATATTTTTTATTTCTACCATATGTCCAAAACGAGCGTTGGTATGTTCCACGTTAATACCGTCAGGCGACGCGCCAATAAATTTATGCTCTTTATGCTGTAAACAACCGAAATCCCCTACCTTTGTTTGATACATGTCTTCATAAATCATTAGTGTAACAGATTCATATTTGATACCCCATTGTAGAGAATTAGACATACTTACAAAAGAATAATCATGAATAATTTCTTTTATGGGTTTGCATTTTTCGTAAATCAGACTGTTTACTTGTGCCTGTGTTCCAAATGCCTTCCAAATATTACTGGCGCTTAACAAATTATGTCTGAACTCATACCATTCTATAGATTTTTGTGATGGTTGATGTTGGTTTTGAAGGCCCGTGATTTTTCGAAGCAATTGTAATTTATCATCATAAGTCAATTGGTCAATCTTATATACATTGTATGACTCACAATAATTCGGTATTTTCATATAATCACTATAATTTTCGTATGTTTGTTCAACTAGTTCACGAACATCATCATAATCGTCATCATTGCATATATCCCCTTCTTTCCACGTATCCATCATCAATTCAGTCACCTCTGAATACATATCTGGTACGAAAGTCGACGACTGCATATCCATCGCATTCTCCTTTACGTATTCATCAACCGATTCACATACAGTAGTGGTTAATTCAACTTGTTCGTCATTTGTGAATCTATCAAACCAATTTAGTTGCAATGTGTCTGGTTTATCGGTTTGAGTATCATTATCAAACCAATTACGAATGTCTGGATTGAACTGTATGCTAATCTTTTCGTTATTAGTAGATTCGTCCATATTCGGTGTATTATCCATTTACAATATGATAGAACGTTCCTATTATATTGTTTCCAAAATATATTATTTCTCTTATTCAATTTTTACTTTTGTGTTTTTAGATGAGGGTAATGATTTCAATGTTGATACGTGTTTCGGGTCCATATTACGTAAAGTGAAGTTTTTGGTTGTCTGATTGAAAAATAATCCAGGGACAGATACGATTTCTTGTGTTTCTACATTATAATTGACCTCTTTTATCTTGTTTAATTTACCTTTATCCAAAGTTTTAAGGAAAAACATTTTCAACATCTTTAGATCATTTGCACTATAATTATTATCTACTGCATATTTTTCGGCATATTGGTATAATTTATTTTTTTTGCTGATTTTAGTTAGTTTATTCCACGTTGGGGTTGGATTCAGTTTACTAGTTTTCTCAGCTTCATCTTCAATTGATTTTATAAAGTCATTTGAATTCGTAGACATCTTTTTCTATATAATATCTTTTAATGTGTTTATCTTGTTTTATTAATATAACTTCTTTGTGTAAATGGAACCACACGTGAAACATATTGTTTTACCTGAAACTAAGACTTTATCAGAGATAAATAATGCTACTGGATGCAAAAAAATTAAGAAAAAGGAGAAGGAAAAGCGCAAAGTTACTCATCGTAAACAATGGGATTTCAATGAAAACGAATTGACCAATGAGAAGCAATTGAAATACATCCAAAATATGTATTCTAGTTTGGAAACGCATATCGAATTCGACAATCGTATTCAACATATTCAGAACGTCATTGAAAATCAAATCAAAACAAAGATACAGGGATATCATCAACAAGATATGAAGAAAAAATTGTATGATAGTGAAAAATTCATTACGCTTCCGAAAGTGATTGAATTATTGAATTCCTGTAAAAATACGTGTTATTATTGCCGAGAACCAGTGTTGATATTATATGAACTTGTGCGCGATAACAAACAATGGTCGGTTGAAAGACGTAATAATTCATATGGTCACAATTGCGATAACGTTGAAATTGCCTGTTTACATTGCAACGTATGTAGAAAAACGATGAATGAAGAACGATTTTTATTCACCAAACAATTAAATATTATTAAACAAAGTTAAATAAACAATTGGGCAATCATTATGTAATGGACCAACATCATAAAATACACGAAAAACTAGACTATTTTCAAAAAACCAAGAAAATACCTCATATCATTTTTCATGGTAGTTGTGGAACAGGTAAAAAGACCATTTTGAAAAACTTTATTCAAAATATTTATGACCACGATAAGAACAAAATACGTAAAAATGTATTATATGTGAATTGCGCTCATGGTAAAGGTATTAAATTTATACGTGAAGATTTGAAATTCTTTGCCAAGACGAATATTCAGTTGAACGAAAATATTTATTTCAAATCTATTGTATTATTTAATGCGGAATTCTTAACAAGCGACGCACAATCGGCATTAAGACGTTGTATTGAACAATTTAGTCATAACACACGTTTCTTTGTAGTAGTCGAAAATAAACAGCGATTAATGATTCCCATATTATCGCGATTTTGTGAAATTTACATACCCGAAACTGTTGATGAAAATGGAAATATACAGAATCTACATCAACTGCGTATTCAAGAACATCGCATTCAAACAAATAATACCCATTATGATTGGTTCAATGAAAAAATGTTGAATATATTCGAACACGAATACGAACACTCGCATTTTGTTACTCTCGCAAATGAAATATATGAAAAAGGGTTTTCTTGTCTAGATGTGATGAAATGGTTTACTCAATCGTCTATATTGGAACAAGATTCTTTAGCATCTGCTCAAATTTGTTTTCATAAAATCAAATCCGAATATAGGTCGGAACAATTGTTAATGTTATATTTATTTGATTATATATTCTTGCGTTCGAATAAAGATATAAAAAGTATTAGTTCAATATAATAATGGACGACTTTGTGATTTCCAATTTGAATGAGTCGAGGAACGAATGGTGCAGTAGGCTGGTGAGTATTTTCACACCACTTGTTGTTGATGGGGTTCGCTCCATTTTTAGCGAATCGTGGAAAATTTGCATTCAAAACGACGAGGCAAATAAATATTTAATGACGTTTCAGAATCTTCTTTCTCGTGTTCCCAAATGGAACAATGAAATCATTGAAAAAGAGCGTATACGAATTGTTGAAAAAAGTGGTTGCGATTATTTAGAAGATTTGATCACTTGTGTACACATTATTCAACTTAAGATTTTAACTTGTATCCGTGTTGGAAATAAACAAAAGAAGGTTGATATTACCATTCCGAAGTTGGATAACTTTGTTCACAAAGTCTATGTTGCTGCTGCTCGTAAGTTATACTCAAATGTATATTTGTTTGAGAAGAACATTGCTCCTCTACAATTACAGAAAAATAACCGTGAACTAGAAATGATTATTCAAGAGTGTATTTTGAATGTTATCCGCGAGAGTATACCTACTGAACAAATCATTCGCGCTTATATGGATGAAAGCATTGAGCATGAAGAAGAAGTGATTGTAGAAACCATTGATAACCCCGAAGAGGCATCTGGTTCCGAAGACCAGAGTGACCAACCAAATATTACAGCTGATATGATTGAAAAAGCAGACACCGCAGTTGCAGTCCCCGAACCCGAAGAAGAACCTCCAATCACTACACAAACCATTCAAGACATACGTCCCGATGATAATGTAGTTACCACATTATCTTTCAATGACATTGATTCTATTTTAGACGAAACGAATGTTGTGAAGGAAATTGACGCTCCCAAGTCTATCGAAAAACTCGAAGAACTAAGCACTTCTCGTGCTATGGAAAATAGCATGTATGGAAGTGACGACGATGATGAACGACTCAAGATTGATACCAAGGATTTGACTCTCACTGATTTCGATGTTTTAGACGAACAAGAAAGCGCAAAATTGGACCCTTCAAAAATTATATTAAATGATGTTGAAGAATTATATTAAGTGCGTTATGATGTATAATTAATTATCAAAGAAATAATTATAATTGCTATGGAAAAGTTATTAGTTCTTTCGCTTGTTATTTCTGTATTGTACGTCTTTACTAAGATTGTAGAGATGAAATACATTGAAAAACAGATGAAACCGTTTAAGTTTGTTTTGCGTGATTCAGTCATCGTTTTCTTATCTAGTTTCGTTGGATTGTTTTTTGGATTTATGTTGCAGGGGAATGTATCCGATTTCATGAATGTGATGACGAATACCAAGTCATTCAACCCAAGTGAAACGCAAGTGTTCACTGGAGAACCAGAGTTCTAAATATTTACAAAATATATATAAATACTATCAGTATATTTATATATAGGTGTTTTGATATGAGTCCAATTACTCGCAATCAATCATGGAATCAAGATTTCTCAAAAGTGTTAGGTGAATCCGCAGATTTAATGATGAGAAAAGGTGAAGTCATGAAAGCGCGTGCATATAATCGCGCTCGCGATACCATTCAAAGCATCGACCAAGATATAAAAAGTGTTGAACAATTAAAAAATACACCTACCATCGGTGCTACTATTTATGACAAGTTAGATGAATACACAAAAACTGGGAAGGTTGCTTTGTTAGAACAATACAAAAATGACCCTTTGATTGCATTTACCAACATTTATGGTATTGGACCCAAAAAAGCAGAAGAGTTGGTGAAAAAACATAATATACGCAGCATTGAAGAATTGCGTGAAAAACAAGATATAGTATTGAATAATATTCAGCGAATCGGTTTAAAATATTACGAAGACATTTTGGACCGCATTCCTCGTAATGAGATTGCGAAATACGACTGCGAGTTTATGAAAACTTTCAAGAAAGAGTCACAAACAATCAATACCTATTATGAGATTGTGGGCAGTTATCGAAGAGGAGCAATCAATTCAGGTGACATTGATATCATCATTACGTCCGATGACCGTTCGGTATTCAACAGAGTGATCGATTCATTGATTTCAAAGAAAATGATAGTGGAGGTTTTGTCTAGAGGGGATACAAAGTGTTTGGTGATTGCGAAGTTGACCCCTCGTTCCAAGGCGCGACGTGTAGATTTTATGTTTACTACTAGACAAGAATATCCCTTTGCAATCTTGTATTTCACTGGAAGTAAGGATTTCAATACGGCTATGCGTGGACACGCTCTAAGAATGGGATTATCAATGAATGAACATGGTTTCACAAATAAAGACAGTCAACAAAAACTAGTATCTCATGATATACTTAGTGAAAAGGACATTTTCGATAAACTCAACTTAGTCTATGTTCCACCTGAGAAGCGAGTTGATGTCCGTTCACTTATTGAAAATATTCCAAAAGATAAGTCAAGCACACCCATCATGAATAAAAACGTTATAAATTATATCAAGGATTTCAAACAAAATGGATTGTCTGTTTTGAAGAAACTCAATGAAGAAACCATTATGGAAATCATTTCACAAACAAACGACGCATATTATAATTCGAACAATCCGTTATTAACCGATAATGAATTTGATATTGTCAAAGAATACGCTGAAACCAAATATGAACAAAATGAAATATTGCAGAAAATCGGTGCTCCGGTTGGTAGGAACAAAGTAGAACTTCCTTTTCATATGCCTTCTATGGATAAAATCAAACCAGATACAAATATTCTTGACAAATGGAAGAAGAAGTATGGAGGACCTTATGTATTGTCTTGTAAATTGGATGGAGTAAGTGGATTGTATAGCACACAAGGAAGCACTCCGAAGTTATACACTCGCGGTGATGGTAAAATTGGACAAGATATTTCTCATTTAATTCCTCATTTGAAATTACCCAAAGTAAAAGACATTGCGGTCCGCGGCGAATTCATCATTAAAAAGCAAACATTCGACCTGAAATATAAACATTCTTTCGCTAATCCTCGCAATATGGTATCTGGTATTATTAACAGCAAACAAGTCGACAAAAAAATTAATGATTTGGATTTTGTTGCATACGAAATGATTGTCCCTTCTTTGAAACCTAGTTCCCAAATGAAAAAATTACAAGAACTATCGTTTCAGGTTGTGCAACATACTTCCCAAAAAGATATCACGAATGAATATTTATCGTCTATCTTAGTTGATTGGAGAACGAATTATATGTATGAAATCGATGGTATCATTGTTGGCGATGACCATATTTATCCTCGCACAACCAAAAATCCGGAACACGCATTCGCATTTAAAATGGTTATTTCCGACCAAGTTGCGGAGGCAAAGGTGGTAGATGTAGAATGGAATGTGAGTAAAACGGGATATTTGAAACCTCGTGTAGAAATTGAACCTATTCGTTTGGGTGGTGTCACCATCAAACACGCAACCGGATTTAATGGGAGATTCATTGAGTCAAATAAAATTGGTATCGGTGCGATTATTGAAATTATACGCAGTGGAGATGTGATTCCTTATATTAAATCAGTGATTACTCCTGCAGAGACACCCAAAATGCCAAATATACCTTACAAATGGAACACTACGAATATCGATATTATGATTAACAATATGGAAACAAATGAGATTCTTCAAGAAAAGCGCATTACGAATTTTTTTACTACACTTGAAGTTGAAAGTTTGTCAAGCGGTAATGTAAAGCGTATTATAAAGTCTGGTTACAATAGCATTCCCAAAATATTACATATGACCAAACAAGATTTCGGAAAGGTAGAAGGTTTTAAAGAGAAGATGGCGGAAAAAGTATATACGAGTATACAAGATAAGGTGAAAAACGCGAGTATTGTTCAAATTATGGTTGCATCGAATATGCTTGGACGTGGATTGGGTGAGAAAAAACTCACACCGATTATGAAAAATTTTCCGGATATTTTAACTTCATCTGAGTCGAAACAATCAAAAGTATCCAAATTGCAAACAATTAACGGTATTGGAAAAGAAAACGCAACCAGTTTTGTAGAAAATATGGATGCATTTATAAAATTCTTGAAAGATACGAAATTGGTATCAAAATTGCGTGAAAAACCGTCAACGCCTTCTCCTAAGAAAAGCGTGAATACCAATCATCCATTATATAATCAAAAAGTAGTCATGACAAAGGTGCGAGACGCAGAGATTATTGCTGCACTGAAAAATAACGGCGGTGAACTAGTAGACAATGTAAAGAAAGGTATTTTAGCAGTGGTTACCAAGAATACACAAGAAGTATCCAATAAAATTAACAAAGCAAAGGAAATGAATATTCCTATTATGAACGTAGAAGAATTCAAAATGGCTTATATGAAGTAACTTTGCGCATAAAATTGAAATATTTTGTTGTATTATATAATATTAGTAGGGGACAATTACTTAATAATATTATGACGACTTTTCAAGATTTACCACAGCATATTCAGGAATATATTCACGGATTCAATCCGGAACATAGAACCAATTTAAATCGAGTGCACGAAGATTTATTTGCTGATTTCCATCTATATAATATGTCTTATGTATTGGATGAACTTATCAACGATTATGAATCCGAACATATATGCGATTATGAATATTGTGAAAGAGACATACCGGTCGATGAAGAAATAGAAGAAACAATGGAGTTTCATCCAGACCTTCATCGAGAACCACAAACATTCCATTTCTGTAACGAATACTGTCAATCAACAGGAATGTACTGGATAAGAGATG
>Ga0257110_1001126_pt1 | contig 12583 bp, 10 predicted proteins | sample LP_taG_7_FD_190184 | JGI IMG/M metagenome (GOLD analysis project Ga0257110, IMG submission 190184) | Marine microbial communities from Northeast Subartic Pacific Ocean, Canada - LP_J_2015_P26_10m | ecosystem: Environmental > Aquatic > Marine > Oceanic | place: Canada: Northeast Subartic Pacific... | reverse complement strand
CGATTCTTGAACGTTGTATTGGCCCATACTCTATTAGATCTATAATTATCAAAGAAGTGGCAAAAATTAAACAAATAGGAACTAAGCGTGGAAGTAAATCTGATTCACCAAATAATGCTGATAATAACCACCAGGAGGCAGATAAAATCAGTAAGAAAGTAGCTGAAAGAGCAATCTTCTCAACCCTCATTCTATGATTGCGAATAACCTGATCTGGGTAGTTGGGTAACAGAATCATGATTATTCATCCTATGTCATGACTCATCAGTTCTACGGACACATGCCTCAAATCAGGGCTTTTGTGAATCTATACCCCAAAGACGATTTGAAAAAAATACAATAAATGATAAAACAATGAATACTAATAATACTGTTTGAATTGGTGATTGCCAGTATGGTTCCACGGTGATATCTGAATTTATATGAAGTGTCCCACTTTGATTGGCACTTTCACTACTCCATTGGAAATAAGTTGTAATTTCTGTACTCGTTAATTCAAAATTTAGTTCAGCAGTAAATATTCCAGGACCACTTGAAGTTGCACCAGGTACACCGATTAATGGTCCACATTGATCATTTACACAAAACTGACCTGAAGCAGGTGATGCACCACTATTTTGCATAGATACGAAAAATAAAACTGTTTCACCTTGAACTAATCTACCTTTATGACTGGATGATTCGATTTCAATATCAATACCAAGATTAGGAGAAATAGCTAGTCCAAAAGCCAAATTTCGATGATTACCAGAAGAATCATAAGAATCTATACTGAATACATGAGTACCAGAAGTAAATGGCCCTAACATCTTTTTATCTATTAATTCCATGGTGACATTCTCATCTATCATTTCTCCATCAATTGTTAGAGACCAAAAAGTATTTTCGATAGAATCTAGATCATCAAAGGACTGCAATAAGGAAATCATGATTGAATCTCCATTTCTTGCAAGATTAGTAGAAGAAATAGAATTATTATTGATAATTAGATCAGGGACTATAGTAGGACCACTTCCATCAAGAACTAGTATTGTCCATTCTCGATTAAGAGTATTACCTGCATTATCAGATATAGATAAATTAATTGACCAAGATGTTTGATGTTTAGATAGATGTCTTTCTGAAATATTAAGGTGCATTCCGTTAACATTATCATTTTGATAAAATACGTCAGAAAAATCTAGATTATCTTTATCTTCATGAAGATAATTAGGAGTTTTATTAGAAATTATTCTGATATCAGTTGGCAACTGCGAATTGTAATCATTAGCAGAAATATTGAATGAAAGGTAGGTATCTGATTTTATTCTAATTATATCTTCATTAGAATCTAAAATTATCATTTTCCCCAATTCATCCACATATGAGATAACTGAATTCCAAGTAGGAAAAACTGAATCTATTACGATATTCTCAAACCAAGTATTTGTTGAATTGAACCAATCTTTACAATGCATTACAACGCTTACGACCTGAGCGCCATAAAAATTATAATTTTCAGGAATAAAACTAAATGTATCTCCATAATGTGTTTTTACAAGTGTACCATTATTGGATAATGTCCACCACTGTTGGTTAATATCTAAATTACTATCTTCGCAATCACCGTAGTAATTTGTAGATGAATTAAGAGCAATCATAGATCCTGAAGATATTCTGTATGCTGAAGCTATTGGGGGTTGATTTGGAGAAATTGAAACACGAATATTACTTGCAACATTAGATTCATAACGATTAACGGAAAAATTTCCAGGATTACCCTCGAAAATCTCTTCCATGGCGCTGTAAGTATACTCCCAGCCTGATGGAAGAATAACATGTAAAGGGACTTCCTCAATCAAAGAACCAGTCCTTGGGAAGTCGAGAATTCTAGTTATTCTATTATCGGTTTGTCCAATTAAGTTGGCAGATTCATCCCAGCCCCATTCAGTATTATTGAGTTCAATGGATCCCAAAACTACTGGATATGTAATTAATTCAATTCCATCAGAGGCGTATAGTTGATTATAGTCAAAGATACAGCAACCTCCTATTTCTGAATCAGTCCAATTTCTTTGCTGGCGAAATAAGTCATCAAATGCATTTGATTCTTCACGATTAATTAATCCATCAGAATTACCCAAATGGATATCGATCTGAGTCCTCAATCCTAGTTCAGGGTTCTGAAGAATATCGCTTCCGATTTGATCAGAAAGAGTAATAGAAAGTTCCCAAGTAGAATTAAATTGAGAATTACTAATAATATCATCATGAATAACAAACTTAGAGTATCCTGTTACTAAATGTGAGAAACTATCTTCATTAATTTCATCATCATTATCCGCGTTAACAGATATACCACTGAGACTTAATACAAATAATGAGACGAGAAAAAGAGAAAATAACCTTATTTTATTCATTATCTCACCTCTAAGAATCATTATGAATAATTAATGAACCCATATTATCTATATTTAGAGGAATCATTCTAAAATCTGAAGAAAACTCTAATTTTAATTTTTGCCGTATTTCAAAGTCACCATGGACCAAAAAGAAACCTCCTCCACCTGCACCTAGTAGTTTGGCTCCGGTTGCACCAGTAGAAATTATACGTTGATACATGTCATCAAGAAAACTATCACTTACGGATTCAGATATACCTCTTTTCATATTCCACGCTTCATTGAGTAGAGAACCTAGTTTAGATAATTGTCCAGTATTTAGAAAGTTCTTAGCTTCATCAGCTTGTTCGCGCATCCTTTTTAGATTATCAATAGCAAACTTACCCTCACTAACAGAATTTGAGAGAATAGATGATGCAGAGCGACTTTTTCCCGTGAAAATTAAGGTAAATTCTTCTGAAATTCTAGACTTTACATTATCTGATATATCTATTGGTTCGACCAATACATCTCCATTATTACTGAATTCTATAGCATTAATCCCACCGTAAGATGCTGCATACTGATCTTGTCTCCCTATTGGTTGTCCAAGTATATCAATTTCAATTTGACAAGCTTCAGATGCTAATTGTGAAGCCGATGCTGATCTTCCAGCAAAACAGTGTAGAGCATTAAGTAAACCTACAGTAACGGATGAAGAGGAACCTAATCCCGTACCTCTAGATGGTATATCAGCGATTGTAGTAATTTCTACCCCTGAGGTTACCCCGGTAATACGCATGGACTCCCTCACTAATTCGTGTTCAAGTTCCTCAAAATTATCAACAATTTCTAATTTAGAATAAGATAATCTAATCCTATTATCAAAGCGCTTATTAACGATCACATGTATATATCGATCTAGGGCTAGTGAGGTAACCATACCACCATTTTCAGATGCTTTTGAAAACCAATCTACATCAGTCCCTCCGCCGCAGAAAGAGACTCGAACAGGTGTCCGACTGATTATCATCGTATAGCGGGAGTTATTCATCACTCATCAAGACAGCGGAATATGGTCATCAAACGTTATGCTTCAAGCGCAATACATATGACCAACATATCCCACGACCGAATAGAGGGAAGAGTATGGGCGACCTTATCACGATGGATGATCTTACCAATGAAGAGATAATACAAATTCTTGACACGGCTAATACTCTATTACCCATTGCGAGAGGTGAAGTACATCTGCCGCTTCTTCAAGGTAAAGTATTAGGAAATCTTTTCTTTGAAAATTCTACGCGCACTAGAATGTCATTTGAAACTGCAATGAAAAGACTTGGAGGAGAAGTTCTAAATCTTAGTTCAATAGGATCATCAGTAGCTAAGGGAGAAACTCTGTACGATACTATGCAAATGGTAGACGGTTATTCAGATATTGCGGTAATTAGACACCCACGTCAAGGCGCAGCGCAATACAGTGCAGATGCAGTGAATATCCCTATCCTAAATGCAGGAGATGGAGCGGGAAATCATCCAACACAAACTATGCTTGATTTATTCACTATTCGCGAAGCACATGGAAGTTTAGAAGGATTAAAGGTCATGATGGTAGGAGATCTCAGGTATGGTAGAACTACACACAGTCTATCACATGCGCTTGTGAGATTTGGCGCTAAATTGACACTAGTTTCTCCGAAATCTCTGAAAATGCCAGTAGAGATTGTTTCGGACTTGAGAAGTCATGGAGCTGAAATAAATGAGACTGAAGAAATGATCTCATCGATTAGTTCGGCAGATGTCATCTACATGACAAGAATACAGAAAGAAAGATTCCCTGATGAAGATGAGTATAACAAAGTTGCAGGCGTCTATAAATTAGATGCAAGTGATCTTGCCGAGGCAAAAAAAGAAATGATCATCATGCACCCATTACCAAGAGTGAATGAATTACACCCCAGTGTTGATTCTACAGAGCATGCAAAATATTTCCAACAAGCATTCAACGGAGTACCGACTAGAATGGCTTTATTGTGTAGAGGACTGGGGATAAAAGTCCCAAAGAAGGTGAAATAATGAGTGAAATGAGACGCGTTACTGCAATATGTAATGGTACTGCAATTGACCATATACCTTCAGGTCATGCATTACAAGTATTGAAAATGCTAAGACTAGATGTAGGTAGATCTAATCCAATATCAATGGTAATGAATGTACCAAGTGGGAAAATGGGAAGAAAAGATGTTCTAAAGATCGAAGATCGTGAATTAAACCAAGAAGAACTAGATCGTTTGGCACTCATTGCACCTAAGGCATCAGTTGCAATAATAAGAAATTATGGAGTTGCAGAAAAAAGAACAATTGAACTAGGTTCAGAGTTAATAAATATAGTAAGGTGTTCGTTTTCTAATTGTATTACCCAAAATAATCGTGAACCATTACCACATAAATTAAAAGTTATTTCTTCTGAACCTATGGAAATTCGATGTTCATACTGCGGACGAAATCAGGATGTTGATGAAATGGTAGATTACATCATTTGATTTCTTCTAACCAACCTTTCATTGTACATGCTTGACATATCTGCCGACTTGTAATTTCTCCACACTCTTCACAATTTTTAATCTCAGATTTAATAGGATTTATTTGTTTATACATTTTTCTTATCTGATCTAAAGAATGTAATAGACCATGACGAGACCCGGGAGTAATGGTTTCCATATCTGCAATAATTCCACGACTCAATTGCCGCATTGCTCCAGGAGCATGTGGACAATCTCCATGATGAATAGGTAAACCTGCATGAATGGCATGGGCATGAATTTCTTGCTCTGGAATCCAACGTAATGGAACTACTCTAGGCGCAAGTCCGTCGATTGGATCATCTGTATGTGGAGCTAACCTAACCGACCTCTCAATATTTCCTTTTTGTAAATTCATAATTATTGATTGAGCCATATCATCTAAGTTATGGCCTAAAGCCATTATATCAGCATTGACTTTTTGAGCCAAGGCATTAATTCCTTGCCTCCTAAACACACCGCAGTAGGAACATGGCATCATTCCTTTAGCATCAGAATTATTTTCACCAATAATTGGCATTTTTTTAACTACATTATCCATCCTATCATATCCAATATCTTCGTAAGAAAGGGTCTCAAATCTAATATTTAGAGATTCGGCAAGTTCTCTAGCTAGTTCTAAAGAAGGTGAACGATACCCATCAATTCCCTCATCGATACAACCTGATATAATTTCTATATCTCTTCTTCGACCAATTATATCGACTAACATACTCAATAAAACGGCAGAATCTTTACCACCAGATATTGCAACAAAGATTCTGAAAGGAGAACCGTCAGAATGTCTAGCATTCTTAGGTAAATTAAATTGTAAACGTATCTCTTTTGCTACTCTTTTTCTAATTGATGATGAAAGATGTCTACCACATAAATGCTGACCACTATACTCTTGAAAAAGAATTGAGACCTCTTTACATTGACTACAAGGCTGTACCGAGAGTGCTCCGTGCATAATACTCCGTCATGGATTCAGCGCTTGAACCCAACGAGTGAAGAGATAGTAAATAGACGATGGATTGATGACCTAGACACTCCTGTTAGATGTATGGATGGAGTCACCCACTTACCAAATCAAAAGGAAGGTGGAAGAAATTCTTTAGGTCCTTGGATACATCGTTTATTGACATCATTTATCATAATAATGACTTTTTATTTGCAAAGTGAACTCGGAAATTTATTTGATGAGATTAATATTATGAATAGAACACTAAGAATCATTATACAATTTACAATTATAGTTTTTTTATTAGGTATTGGACATAAATTATTACGCTCGTTGGATTAACCGCGTATCTTAGAAAGTCCAGTTTCAATGAAACCTGTAATAAACTGCCAAGGAATAACAAATCTACCTCCAGCGACGACTATCATAAATAGTGATGCAGATATTACTTTACCATAAGTCAATTGTAATTCTAATGATTCTTTAACTTGCCCAGACCATTGAGAACCCTCAAGAATTGCAACGAAAGAAATTAAGAAATCATCAAATTCTAGAGCTATTGCCGTAGTTAAAGCAACTACTGTAATAATTCCGAACAAATGAGCAATGTGACCGTGTATCAGATTATTAAATTGATTAACATATTCAGGATCTTTTTTACACGCATCAGGAAGAAGAGAAGCATATTCTAAATTTGTAATAACAGCTAATCCAGACTCTAAAAATAATAACAATAGTATCGATACTGTCAACAGGTCTAGTGCTAAAGGTGAAATTAATCCACCAAATAATGTGGCCTCGCCTATTTGTGCTGAAAGTGGTTGTAATCCAACATCTACTGCGCTAGTTACTCCTTCAAAAGTAAGCATAGCATGGATTCCAATTACTATAAGGAAATAACTCATAGCCCATGTAATCATTCTCTTAGAAAGGCTCCATATCCCAATCAAGCCAGCAAGTACGGGAGCAAAGACAATTCCTAGAAATACCATTTCAAAGAAAAATTCGAATGGTTGTAATACAAGATCTATGTGATTATACTGAGATTCTGTCTGACCAAATGGCAAATAGAAACCCTGACTTATTATACCAATAATCCAAGAAATTAAGAAAGGCATTAGAAACCAAGCTGCTAATAATATAGAAAATGTTCTTTTTATCATCAATTGTAATCTCTCTCCACGAGTTAAAATAAATACCCATAATCCAGTGATAATAAAACAGGTGATTAATGGTATTATAAAGGTATCAAAACCTGTCTCATTGACTCCAGTAATAAAATCAGGGAGTATGGCATTTCCGTTCGACTTCATCCACATTAGCCCTCTAGTATGCTCGTATGAAGGGCACCAGGCGTTTGATCCAGAGTTAGCGATAAATTTTTCAGAACAAGACCCAAATAATTCATTCATCTTACGCATTAAAAGAAGAAGAGAAAAGGTAGAAATAATCTGTAACATAAGTACCTGCCATCGTAAACGTAACTTCGTTACATGAAGTGTTTTAGAATCTGGTACTACATCCATAACCATATTTTATCCACCTTAACTTGTCCTTACTTGTAGTAATGCTTGAGATAAATCTACACTTGGTGTCCAGTCAATTACTTTGGCTCCATAACCTGAAATCGCAGTCAATCTATTTTGTCTTTCAAGTTTGAGAACTTCATAAGCCATTCTTGGAATTCTACTTACTAGTCTTTCCAAATCAATACTACTAGGAGATAAAACAATTACTTCGTGACCTTTTCCCGAAAGATTTCGTATAGCAGATAAGGTTGTACCATCTCCTTCTAGACTACTTATTATGAAAACTGGTGAACCTCGAGATATTCTAGGAGAAAGAGCATTAGTAACCGCTTGTAAAGGCATACTACCTTTAGATTCAACTGCTGCGAGTTGACTAAGAACTTTGTAATGCTGTTTATCTCCTGTTTCGGGAGGGAGGAAATCCATTCTTTCACCGTATGTAACCAAAGAAACAGAATCCCTTCTTTTGATAAAATAATTTGCAATTGAGGCTGCGGCAACTGTACCCATTTCTAATGGATTTTTGAGTACAGTACCAATTCTTGCAACATCTCTAGTATCAAGAATGATGAAAACATCAGTGACCGCATCTCTAGTCTTTTCATTCACCATAAGATCTCCAGTTCGAGCAAACGCTTTCCAATTAATAGAACGGAAGGAATCACCAGGAAAATATTCTCTTAATGAATAAAATTCCATACCTTGCCCGGGAGTTTTAAGAGTCGTGGCTCCAGTATACATTTTAGGCACATTGGAACGTATTAATGCCTCTTCAACATCCCTTACCTGAGGGAACACAGTAATATCTGAACGATCTGATACACTAGTCTCAGAAACAAATAAATTGAATGCGTTCCTATATCGAATAGAAGTTGGACCAATTGTGAAGTGACCTCTCAATGGACATCTAACTGTATAACGAATTGTAGTAGTTTGTCCTGGTCCAAGATTCATTCGCATCAAATTTACACCTCTTCGCATTTTCATTTCATGAGGGACATTGTCAAAAACTTCTAATTGCTGAGTACGTCGATAAGACTTATTTCTTATTGTTAGAACCACATTGATATCATCCCCTTTGTAGACATTAACAGCGGAGACTTCACGAGTAATTACTAAATCAGAATGACCTTCAACCCAACCGTTAATTGCAATGAATGAAATAAATGTCAATCCAATTATCATTAATTGGAAGTTAGAAATCATCATACCTATCAAGATCAAGCTTATACCGCTTGTAAAGAGAATAGCTGCCTTACGAGTCCACATATTCACCCTCCTCTCCAGAATTTGTAGAGCCCCATTCTTTAATTCTCTTGACTATACCTACAAGTTCATCTGGTTTGTACCTTCTATCTTCAAAAATAAATTTCGTAAGTACTGGATCCTCTATCATTCTTTGCAACTCAGCAGCAGGTAAAGCATCAAATTCTTCTCTCGATAATGTATTCAAATTTCGGACCCTTGTTAGTAATACCTGTCTTATTTTTTCTGGTTTCTGGTAATATTCATATCGTCGGGCGTCACCAAAACCATAGTAGATTATTCGGAAGACATGCCGCCAATTTTCAGGATCATCTTTTCTAATTAGAACCGCCTCTAGAGTTATGAATAAACCGAGGAAAAGAATAAGCATGGCCATCCAATCATTTGTAAAATAAATCAAAAGATAGTACATTAAATTATAAGTATCTCCAAATAAAGTTGGTTGCTGATGCCTAGATTCATCAAATATAACAATAGCATTAGATGAGCTCTGTGCACTAGAATTACCAATAAGTAAAGATTCTGCAATTATATCTAATGCCCACTTTCGATTATCATTAGTAGGAACGACATCATCAAGACCTGAATAGAATGAATCGTCGTATAGAGAATTGGTCAGTACTGAACCATCCGCTACGAAATGAACTCTACCAGAATCAGCACCAACACACAAACGGTCTGCACAATAACGAACATACACTGCAAATGGACCCACCTCATCCCCTTCAATACCGAAAGCAGATGAACCAATAGTTAAGTTCCCATCATCATTGGTATCAAGATATGAGTCAAGTGTTGATTTACCAATATCATATCTGTTTTCCACAGGATTATAAGATCCTGCATTGAAAGCCGATGGTTGATTTGTTAGTAAATTATAATTTTCAGAAAAATCCCATTCATTTTCGGAAATCCATCTGTGAGCACACAGTCCCGCAGACTGTTTAGTTAAACCTGCAGGAAACGTTGTAATATCAAATGGGTCAGTATCCAAAATATCGATAAAGCCATCTGCATCGGTATCTCTCAAACATGGATGAATACTTGATAAAGAGCCAGAATTTGTTGTGAAATTAAAGGCTGAAGAAGTGTTTACCCAAATGAAATTATAATCTAACTCAGTTGCATATGCTTCACCATCGTACAATGTATGTCCTGAGAATTCTAAACCAAACTGGTCTGCAAGTGTGGATGAATAACCTTTATCATCCATCAACAAAACTGTGCCTCCTGCTTCAACAAATTCATCAATTGCTAATATTTCTGAAGTTGTATAACCTGAACCCTCTGATAATTCAATTACATTCTCATCACCAGTAAATCTTGGTAAAGAAATAGTATCTTTTTCTACACCTGATATTATAAATATAGCTTCTTCAGGATAATCAATTTCACTCAGTAAGAGAGGGCTCGAGACCAATGCATTTGTTTCAATACCCATGCTATTTATTTCTGCTCTAAAGCGACCTAAATCATTCCAATCATCACCATAAGCAGATTGTTGAGTTTCTCCATCAGTAACATAGGTAACCGCTATTGTTGAGATAAGAAGAATGAGCAATATCCAGAAAGCTCCAACTAACATATTACGACGTGTTTTCAGAGATGTCAATCTTTGTCTAGATTCGCCGAAATTTGCCATGCTGCTCACCACCTAGTAGATATAACAAATAACGAGCCCGAAGTTTAACTTAAGACGCTTGTGAACGAATGAACCGTTATGCATCATACTATTCTGATAGTTTGATTACATTACTTACACTTTCAATTTCTTCAACTGGAACTGAGAGAAGTCCATTTACAGTAGGCCAAGGTAAAAGTTGGGGATTAATATCTGGTTCAATCATTACCAAAATATTAGTAATCTGGCCACTGGATATATCTATACGGAAATCTGCAACATTACCTAATTTATCATCAGCACTGTCGTGAACCTCAAGATTGACTATTTCGCGACCAAAAGTAACTGGCATACTAAATTCCTCACGCTGATTCGATTCCTGAAAGAGTGTCCGGGCTGCGACGAACTGATTCTAGACCACTTGTTAACCTACCCTCCATTCGATTATAATAATCCATCATTTCCTCAGTAATTGTCGGTCTTACTCTGTTAATTGCTTCTTCGAAGTGCTTCTTAGATACGCTTTTCTTATTTGCACGCATGGATATTAATGCAGCCTCTCTACAAATTGCTTCAATGTCTGCACCAGTATAATTTACTAATTGAGTTGCTAAATCTTCAATCTTAAACTTACCAAGAGGCATAGGTTCAGAATGAATTCTCAAAATAGCCTTAATAGAATCAATATCTGGAGGAGGAATGTGAAGGACACGTTCAAATCTTCCACTTCTCAATAATGCAGGATCTAACATTTCAGGACGATTAGTAGCAGCCACAACAATAACTCCTTCCATTGAATCCACTCCATCCATTGAACTTAATAATTGATTCACAACTCTATTCATTACATCAGAGCCTTCACCAGTATTACTTCTTCTAACACCTGCAATACTTTCAAACTCATCTAAAAATATAATTGAAGGACTTGATTGCTTTGCTTTCTTGAATAATTCACGAACTGCTTTCTCTGAATCTCCGACCCATTTAGAGATTAACTCAGGCCCTTTGATTGTTATGAAATTCGCCTTAGCTTCATTGGCAATAGCTTTAGCAATCAACGTTTTACCGGTACCCGGGGCACCAAATAAAACAATACCACGAGGAGGTGTAATACCAAAGTGCTCAAACATTTCAGGCTTAGTTAAAGGCCATTCTATACTTTCCTTCAATCTCTCTTTAACCTCACTCAAACCACCAACTTGTTCCCAACTTACTTCAGGAACCTCAAGATATATTTCCCTCAATGCACTCGGTTCAATTTCCTTTATTGCTAATTTGAAGTCAGACATTCGTACTTCCATCTTCTCTAGAACTTCAGCAGGGATTTGTTCTTCATCTAAATCAATCTCAGGAAGATATCTACGGAGTGCTTTCATTGCAGCCTCCCTCACTAAAGCGGAAAGATCAGCACCGACGAAACCGTGAGTATTGTCCAATAACCAATCAACCTCATAATCATCACTTATGGGCATACCTCGTGTATGGATATGGAGAATCTCTGCGCGTCCATTTTTATCAGGTACACCTATCTCAAGTTCCCTATCGAATCGACCCCCTCGACGAAGTGCAGGATCTATAGCATCAGGCCGATTTGTAGCACCAATAACAATAACATTGTCTCTTCCTTGCATTCCATCTAAAAGAGTCAATAATTGGGCTACTACTCTACGTTCAACTTCTCCACTTACATCCTCTCTTTTTGGGGCGATTGAATCTAACTCATCAATAAATATTATTGCAGGAGCATTGGCAGCAGCTTCATCGAATATTTCCCGCAGTTGCTTTTCGCTTTCACCGTAATATTTAGAAATAATTTCAGGACCGTTTATTGAAGTGAAGTTCGCCTTTGTCTCAGAAGCAACAGCCTTTGCAATTAGCGTTTTTCCAGTACCAGGAGGACCGTGTAATAAAACTCCACGAGGAGGATCTATCCCTAATCTTCGGAAAAGAATAGGATGTTTAAGAGGTAGCTCTATCATTTCTCGAACTTTCTGTAATTGTTCGCCAATACCGCCAATATCTTCATATGAAATTGTAGAAATTGGTTGACCGCCTTCTTCATCCTCATCCACAGGTTCTTCTTTAATTATAATTTCAGTATCCGGTAAAACTTGGACTATTCCCTTTGGTGTAGTTTGAACAATCTGGAAAGGTAATGCTTCTGCAAAAAGAGTCATACCAGGAATAAAAATTCTATCTCCTGAAACAACGGGCCTTTTGTTCAATCCTCTCCTAGCAAATCCTTCAATACCCGGACCAAAACGAACTTTCTGTTGTTT
>Ga0257110_1001125_pt1 | contig 12593 bp, 13 predicted proteins | sample LP_taG_7_FD_190184 | JGI IMG/M metagenome (GOLD analysis project Ga0257110, IMG submission 190184) | Marine microbial communities from Northeast Subartic Pacific Ocean, Canada - LP_J_2015_P26_10m | ecosystem: Environmental > Aquatic > Marine > Oceanic | place: Canada: Northeast Subartic Pacific... | reverse complement strand
ACCGAGTTAATGCTCGCTTCGGCAGGTAACATTAGTGGAAATGTTCCAATAGGAAACATTTCTGGAACAATATCAGCTAGTGCCATGGATGATGGATCTAGCATAGACGGCGGAACATATTAATTTTTTAGGAGAAAACAATGCCAACACAAGTACAATTTAGACGAGGAACAACCTCTCAAAATGAAGCTTTCACTGGTGCGGTAGGTGAGATTTCCGTAGATACTACGCTAGATACAGTTCGTGTCCATGACGGTTCAACAGCAGGCGGTATACGATTAGCCAGATTTTCAGAGATAGAAGCTGGAGATATAACGGCGGTCGTAGCAGGCACAGGACTTTCAGGAGGCGCAACTAGCGGTAGTGCTACAGTAAACTTATCCCACCTAGGCTTAGAAAGCTTAGCAGACCCAAATGATGATCAGATTATATTTTGGGATGATAGCGCAGGTGCAACTGCGTTTTTAGATTTAGGTACAAACCTAGCAATATCTGGAACAACAATCAATGCAACTGACACAGATACTACTTATTCAGCAGGAACAGGTGTCACACTTACAGGTACTACTTTTAGTATACCTCAGGTTATAGCAACAACTAGTAACCCTACTTTTAATACAGTAATAGCAAAAGGTATCACAGATGCCGATGCCGATACTAAAATACAAGTAGAAGAGTCTGCAGACGAAGACAAGATTAGATTCGACGCAGCAGGAACAGAAGTTATGAACATGACTTCAACAGGACTTTTCCCAAGTGCAGATGATACATTCTCACTTGGTAGCTCATCATTCCAATGGAGTGATTTGTATGTAGGTCCTGGTTCTTTATATGTTAATGGACAAAAAGTATTAGAAGATTCCTCAGGTTCAATTGTTGTATCTGCGGATGCTAACCAAAATGTTAGTGTACAAACATCAGGTTCTGGAGACGTCCAATTGGATGCTACAGGCTCTGGTCTTATTGCACTTAAATCTACAGTACAAATTGAGGACGGTAATAATATTACTAACTCAGCAGGTAATGGAATTACATTTGGTTCAGGTCTAGTATCAGACTCACTTACATCAAAATCTACAGATACTAACTTAGTATTAGCTGGTAACGGCACAGGTATTGTACAAGTAAGTGATGCCTTAACAGTAACAGGAAACCTTACAGTACAAGGTACAACATCTACAGTTAGCTCTACAACTTTAACAGTTGCAGATCTTAACATCACAGTAGCCCAAGGTGCAGCCGACGCAGCAGCAGCTAACGGAGCAGGACTTACAGTAGACGGTTCATCAGCAACCCTTACTTATTCCTCATCTGATGATAGATGGAATCTTAATAAGGACTTAAATGTAACTACCGTATTCGGTAATCTTACAGGTAATGTTACTGGTAACATAAGTGGTAGTGCAGGTTCAACAACAGGTAATTCAGCAACAACAACAGCATTATCTAATGCTAGAAATATTGGTGGAGTATCTTTTGATGGTACAGCAAACATTAACTTACCTGGTGTTAACGCATCTGGTAACCAAGATACCTCAGGTAATGCAGCAACATCTACAATTCTAGCAACAGCTAGAAATATTGGTGGTGTTTCATTCAACGGCTCAGCAGACATTAACTTGCCTGGTGTGAACGCAGAGGGAGACCAAAATACTACAGGAAACGCAGCAACTGCTACAACAGCAGCAGCTTGGACAACTGCTAGAACATTATCCTTTACAGGTGATGTTACTGGTACAGGTTCTGTAGATGGTTCAGGAGATGTTGCTACAGCATTAACTATTGCAGCTAATAGTGTTGCATTAGGAACAGATACTACTGGTAATTATATGGCGCAAGTAAGTGGAGGAGATGGTGTTACTATTTCTCACACACCAGGAGAGGGCTCAACAGCTACTATCACTGGAACGGCTATATATAATGTTAGTGGTACTAAATTAAATTAAGGTAGGTAGAAGATGGCTTTAGCTAGCAGAACAGACTTACAGGACTATTGCCTTAGGAGACTAGGGCATCCTGTAATAGAGATAAATGTTGATGAGAGTCAACTCTCGGATCGTATGGACGACTCCTTGCAGTTCTTTCAAGAGTATCATTTCGATGGTGTAGAAAAAACATTTGTCAAACATCAAGTAGTAGGTTCTAAGATAAAGCTTACTGCCAACCTAGCTGGTAATTTTACTAGGGGAGAGAATTTGGTGGGCGGAACTTCCGGTGCCATTGCCAAAGCAGACAGTTCGGACTCAACGGGTCAGTTCATATATGTGGAGATAATGAAATCTGGAACTTTCGTTGCATCAGAAACAATCACTGGTAGTATATCAGGAGCTACAGCAACCCTTGGCTCAACGGACTTTTATATTAAGGGGGATATCGAAAATGGATATCTCCCCATTTCTAATAACATATTAGGAATAACAAGAGTATTTAATTTCGGCGGGGCAGCTACCAACAATACAAAAGATGGACAGCTGTTTGATATGATGTATCAATTTAGAATGAATGATCTATATAATTTAATGGGAGCAGATATGATATACTATACAGTAGTCCAATCTCATTTAACAACATTAGAAAAACTATTAACAGGTGATAGACAGATTCGCTTTAATAGAAAGACTGATAAACTTTATATAGATACTGATTGGGATAAAACATTTAATATAGGAGACTTTATTGTTGCAGAGGCATACGCTATTGTAGACCCAGCAACATATTCAGAAGTCTATGATGATATGTTTCTTAAGAAATATACAACAGCATTATTTAAAAAACAATGGGGCGATAATCTGAAAAAGTTTGCAGGTATACAGATGCCAGGTGGAGTGACTCTAAACGGAGAAACCATATACAACGAGGCAATACAAGAGATACAGGCAATAGAATCAGAAATGCAACTACGATATGAATTGCCACCTCAGTTTATGATAGGTTAATATTATGCCAACCAATTTCTTTTTTCAAAATGGCACAGGTATAGGCAACACAGGAGAAGGTCGCCTAATAGAAGACCTTATCATCGAGAGTCTAAAAATATATGGACACGATGTTTTTTACTTACCTAGAACTATAATTAAAAAGGATACAATCTTTGATGAAGATACTTTGTCAAGATTTACACAAGCATATCCTTTAGAAATGTATTTGGAAAATGTACAAGGCTTTGAAGGACAAGGCGATATCTTCACACGATTTGGTATGGAAGTTAGAGATCAAGCTACTTTTATATTAGCAAAAAGAAGATGGGAAGACATGGTACAAAGACAAGCTATTGTACCTACACAAGCAGCTAGGCCGTCCGAAGGAGATTTAATTTACTTTGACAAAACAAAGTCATTGTTTGAAATTAAATATGTAGATTTTCAAAATCCATTTTATCAAGCAAATGCTATACATGTATTTAGATTAACAGTTGAACTATTCGAGTACAGCTCAGAAGATATGGCTACAGGTATTGCAGCTATAGATGGCATAGAAACAAAATACTCTCAAGACATGTTAGAGTATCAAATTAAAACAGAAGATAATTACTTGTTACTTAAAGAAGATAGTGGAAGTTTAATTACTGAAGCTTATCAAACATCAGTATCAGAACCAATAGACAACCAGGACTTTGATAACTTACTAACGCTAGAAGGTATATTAGACTTCAGTGAACGAAACCCATTTGGTGAGATAGGAGCTTAGTATGTTTAAGGATAAGCATTTTTATAATCAACACATACGAAAGGCTATTATATCCTTTGGTACAATATTCAATGATATAAACATTGAAAGAAAGAATTCAGCAGGTGCAGTTACACAAGCACTAAGAGTCCCTTTATCTTATTCTACAAAACAAAAGTTTATGACTAGAATAGCAAGGGTAACAGATACAACTACTAGAGGCGAAGTAGCGTTAACACTACCTAGAATGGGTTTTGAAATTAACGGTTTAAACTACGACCCTGCCAGAAAAGTAGGACCTATACAAAAGACAAAAGTAGTAGGAACAGGAGATGATTCTAATACAGTAAGACAAGTATTTGCATCGGCGCCATGGAACATGGATTTAGCATTATATATATTTGCGAAGAACCAAGATGATGGATTACAGATACTGGAACAAGTACTTCCTTATTTTAATCCTGATTTTAATATTACAATTAATGATCTCCCTACAATGGGGATTAAAAGAGACTTAAAAATCACATTAGATAATGTTAGTTATGAAGATGAATACGAAGGCGAATACGCCAACAGACTTAGTGTCGTTTGGACACTTAACTTTACTATGAGACTTAATTTTTATAGCCATGTAAGTAATGCAGAAGTAATTAAAACTGCTATTGCAAATATATTTAATGAAGACGGTAACGAATTAACACCATTTAGTCTCAGTAAAACTGGAAATAATAAAGGAACTGTAACAGCAAGTGTTAATCCTTTATCAGCCACACCGGCTGACTCGTATACATTCTTGGAGGAATTTGATGAAAACTACGAAGAATAGTGGATTTGAAGAATTAGATAAAACTTTTAATACAAAAGAAGTAACAAAAGCATTAGAATCTAATCTTAAAAAAGTCGAAGAGGCAAGACAACTACCAGCCGTAGACATGTCAGACTCAGATAAAGAAAAACTACACGCAAAACAACAAGAAGAAGATCTTCAATACGCTAGAAGTATTCTTAAACAGGCTGAGGCATACAATGCTGAGGCTATCGAAGGCATACTACACATTGCCAGAAACTCAGATCAACCCCGTGCTTATGAAGTAGCCGGCGGATTAATTAAAAACTTACAGGACACAGCTAAAGATATGCTAGAGATACAAGAAAAATCTAAGCGCATATCTGGTGTTGATCCTAAGGGTAAACAAATTACAACACAGAACAACATGTTCGTAGGTAGTACAAAAGAATTATTAAAGGCATTAAAAGGCGAACAAGCTAAAGACATTATAGAAGGCGAAGTAGAATAGTGGAACAAACATCTTATCATGGTAATCCTAATCTTAAACCTTTAGCATATCAGCATGATTTTACAGCAGAAGAAATATCAGAGTATGTAAAATGTCAAAAAGATCCTAAGTATTTTATAGAAAACTATGTAAAGATCGTTACACTAGACAAAGGATTACAACCATTTAAATTATTTGAATGTCAGAAAGGCAAAGTAGATCTCATAATGAATGAGAGAAAAGTAATTTTAATGGAAGGCAGACAACAAGGTAAAACAGTAACAGCAGCTGCGTGTATATTACACTATACAATATTCCAAGAAGATAAAACAGTAGCTATTATGGCTAACAAAGCCTCAGCAGCTAGGGAAGTATTAAACAGATACCAAATTATGTATGAGAACTTACCTCTGTGGATGCAACAGGGTGTTAGAGTATGGAACAAGGGTGATGTAGAATTAGAGAACAATAGTAAAGTACTCTCAGCAGCTACAACAGCATCCGCCATTCGTGGTAAATCAGTTAACTGGTTGTACATTGATGAGGCAGCAATCATACCCAACAACATAGCAGACGAGTTCTTTACTTCCGTTTATCCTACTATCTCAGCTGGTGAAACAACAAAGATCCTACTTACATCTACACCACTAGGTTATAATCACTTCTGGAAGTTTTGGAATGAGGCAGAAAAGAAACAAAATGGCTTTGAACACATGTTCATACCTTACTATGAGATCCCAGGAAGAGATGAGAAGTGGTTAGAAGAACAAAAAGGACTCTTAGGTGAAGTTAAATTTAACCAGGAGGTTATGTGCGAGTTCCTAGGTTCTACAAATACTTTAATTAATGCTACAACTATAGGTAGATTAAGTACAAAGGAACCAGAGTATACTAACAATGGCTTAGATATATATGAAGCTCCACAGGAAGGTAGATACTACGCAATGGCATGTGATACTGCCAGAGGTATAGGTGGAGACTTCTCTGCTTTTGTAGTAGTAGACATTACAGCTATGCCATACAAGGTAGTAGCAAAGTATAGAGACAACACAATAGCACCTATGTTATTCCCAGATGTTATAGGGAAAGTAGGTAGAGATTACAACAACGCATTTATATTAGTAGAAGTAAATGATATAGGACAACAAGTAGTAGAAATACTACACCAAGAGGTAGAGTATGAGAATATTCTTACTACGGTTACTGAACAGCAAAGACAGTATGTTAGTCCAGGCTTTGGTAAAGCAACCAAATTAGGTGTTAATACTTCCAAAGCAGTTAAAAGACAAGGGTGTTTTACATTCAAATCACTACTAGAAGAACAAAAATTACTAATATTTGATGAACATATTATACATGAGATATCAACTTTTATTGAGAAAGCTAATTCTTATCAAGCAGATGAGGGTTATCACGATGATTTAGTTATGTGCATGGTCTTGTTTGGCTGGTTATCTAGTCAGACATTCTTTAAAGACATGACAGATGTTAATGTTAGAGAAGGTTTATACGGACAACAAATGGGAGAGATAGAAAGTAATCTAACTCCTTATATACGATTCGATGGACAAGAACCAGAGTTTGAAGTCATAGGAGATGATGTTTGGTTATTAGAAGATGAGTACAATCCAGCAAATTTACAACAAAAACTAAAGAATCTAATTAATAGATAATGTAATTACACTATAAATAACTGTAATTACAAAATGTAATTTAGAACTTTTATGATGTATAAATAGTTGGATGATAATAAAACTTGTGTCATTAAATTTAACATAAGATAATATAAACCGAGGAGAAAAACATGGCATTTCAGCTATCACCAGGTGTTCTTGTAAAAGAAACAGATTTAACTAGTGTAGTACCATCAGTAGCAACCACAACGGGTGCTTTTGTTGGTGACTTCGCATGGGGACCTGCAGACGAGATCACAACAATTAGTTCCGAGAACGACTTAGTCGCTAGATTCGGAAAGCCTAATGACACAACAGCTAAGGATTTCCTTACAGCAGCGTCATTCTTGGCTTATGGAAACAACTTAAAAGTAGTCAGATCATTAGACGTAACAACAGCAACTAACGCAGTACAAAGTGGTACAGCTGTTCTTATATCTAATAGCGAAGACTATTTCAACAATCATTCTACTGGTGCAGGCACCAACGGAATGTGGGCAGCTAAATACCCAGGAGTTTTAGGCAACAGTCTAAGAGTCTCATTCGCTGACAGCTCAAACTTTGACACTAATTCAGTAGCTTCTGTTACTGTTACAGCAGGAGGTTCTAGTTATACTAGTGCTCCTACAGTCGAATTTACAGCTCCAGGCGCAGGTGTTACAGCTACAGGTACAGCAACAATAAGCAGTGGAGCTGTTACAGCAATCACTATTACTAATCCAGGTAATGGATATGTTGCAGCACCAACAATCTCATTCACAGGCGGAGGCGGTTCTGGAGCAACAGCTACAGCAGTCTTAGCTACAGATTGGGCTTATAAAGGAGAATTTGATCAAGCACCTTTAACATCAATTGATGTATTACAAGCAGGCGGATCAAACGATCAGATGCATGTTATTGTAGTAGATGAAGACGGATTGTTTTCAGGTACAATAGGAACAGTTCTTGAAAGATTCGAGGCAGTTTCAAAAGCATCAGATGCTAAAGCATTAGAAGGTGGTTCATTATTCTACAAAGACGTAATTAACTCACAATCTAAATACATTTATTGGACAGACCATCCAGCAGGCGACAGCACTTGGGGTACAGGTAAAACAGGTACTGCATATACAAGTGGATTCACAACAGCAGAAGGCTATTGTTCACTAACAGGTGGAGTTTCAGATAGTCCTGACTCAGGCGATATACAAACATCTTGGACATTGTTCTCAGATGCAGAACAGACTGATGTTTCATTACTTATTACAGGTTCTATCGGTACTACTGATCAGAAATTTGTACAAGATAACATTGCTAAAACAAGAAAAGATTGTATTTCATTCCACTCACCACAGTTTGCATCATGTGTAAACAATGCAGGTAGTGAAGAAACATCAATTACAGCAGACAAAGGTTTGTTAGCAGCTACATCTTACAGTTTTATGGATAGTAACTGGAAATATATGTATGACCGTTACAACGATGTATACCGTTGGGTACCATTAAACGGAGATACAGCAGGACTTTGTGTAGCAACAGATCTAGACAGAGAGGCTTGGTACTCACCAGCAGGCTTTAACCGTGGACAAATTAGAAACGCAGTTAAATTGGCTTGGAGTCCTAACAAAGCAAATAGAGACAACTTATATAAAATCGGTGTAAACCCAGTAATTAATTCACCAGGAAATGGCATTATATTGTTTGGAGACAAAACATTACTTGCACAACCTAGTGCTTTTGATAGAATTAATGTAAGAAGATTGTTTATTGTTTTAGAAAAAGCAATTGCAACCTCAGCTAAGTATCAATTGTTTGAATTCAATGATGCGTTTACTAGGAACCAGTTTGTAAACATTGTTAAACCTTTCTTAAGAAATGTTCAAGGCGGAAGAGGCATACACGACTTTAAAGTAGTGTGTGATGAGAGTAATAATACAGGACAGGTTGTTGATAGCAATCAGTTCGTAGCTGATATCTTTATCAAACCTACTAGAAGTATTAACTTTATAACCCTCAACTTTGTAGCAACAAGAACAGGCGTTGAGTTCGAAGAAGTCGGCGCGTAACTTATAAATATTAGACTAAGGAGAAACAAATGTCAATATCAAACTTTAAACAACAACTAGCTGGAGGCGGTGCTCGTCCCAATCAGTTTGAGATTCTTTTTGCTTGGCCATCAGTAGTAACCAGCGTACCAACACCAGATGCTAGATTGCTAGTAAGTGGAGCGGCTATACCAGCTTCTACTGTTAACCCAGTAATTACTCAATACAGAGGCAGGGAAGTAAAAATGGCAGGTGAAAGGATTTTTGATCCTTTTACAATAACCATTATTAATGATACTAAACAATCATTAAGAACTGCGATGGAAGAGTGGATGGAAAAAATTAATAACAAGGCAACTAATGCCGGTGAAGTCCAACCTTCAGAGTACTACGGAGAGATTACAGTTAATCATTTAGATAGAAATGGAAGTACAATTACCAAAGGAACTTATGTTCTTGAGGATGCTTTCCCAATTAATATGTCAGAAGTAGCATTACAATATGCACAGAACGATATTATTGAGGAATTTACAGTTACATTCCAATATCAACATTACAATAATTTCTAAGGTAGTCCCTAAAATGGGAACCGAGAAAAGGATATAAAATTATGGATTTATTTGGATTTGAAATTAAGCGGAAGGATAACGCAGCAAACGAGAAATCGTTTGTTGCCCCTTCAGATGACGGCTCAATAGAGTCGATTCGAGCGGGTGGGTACTATGGTACCTATATGGACCTTGAAGGTGTAGCCCAAACAGAATCGGAATTGATTAAAAGGTATCGAGACATAGCCGGTATGGCAGATGTTGATACAGCAGTAGAAGACATTATTAATGAGTCTATTGCACAGTTAGAAAATGAGAGCCCCGTCGAACTTAACTTAGACGATGTAGACTTATCGTCTGCAGTCAGGAAATCAATCCAAGCAGAATTTGAATTAATTAAAAATATGATGGACTTTAAAGATAGAGCCCAGGATTATTATAGAAGATGGTATATCGACGGTAAGATCTTTTTCCATAAAGTAATAGATATGGAAAACCCTAAACAGGGTATTAAAGATATTAGATATATCGATCCTAGAAAAATTAGGAAAGTGCGTGAAGTCAAGAAGGAAAAGAATCCTTCAGGCGTTATGTTTGTTACTAAGGTAGATGAGTTCTTTATCTATAATGATAAAGGAGTTACTACTAAACCAGGCGCATATGTAGCACCTGAAAATCAACAAGGGTTGAAGATAACAAAAGACGCTATAGCATACGCACCAAGTGGTTTGGTAGATCATGATAAGAATATAGCATTATCATATTTACATAAGGCTATTAGGCCAGCAAACCAATTAAGAATGATGGAGAACGCAGTAGTAATTTACCGTATTACAAGAGCTCCAGAAAGAAGAATATTTTATGTAGATGTTGGTAACCTTCCTAAGATGAAGGCAGAACAATACATGAAAGACATCATGGATCGTTATAGAAACAAGTTAGTATATGATGCTAACACAGGCGAGATCCGAGATGATAAGAAGTTTATGTCTATGTTGGAAGACTTTTGGTTACCCAGAAGAGAAGGCGGGACAGGAACAAGCATTGATACTTTGCCAGCAGGTGCGAACCTAGGGCAAATTGAAGACGTTGAATACTTTCAACGGAAATTGTATCAATCCTTAAACATTCCTGTATCGAGATTAGAACAACAGGCTGGACTTAATTTTGGTAGAGCAGCTGAGATAAATCGAGACGAGATGAAGTTTACAAAATTCATCATCAAGTTAAGAAGAAAGTTCTCGGTTATGTTAGGCGATCTTTTGAAGACGCAGCTCTTACTAAAAGGTGTTTTAACTGAAGACGATTGGCAAGGTATCAAAGACGATATAGAATTTGAATTTGCCACAGATGCTTACTACACAGAGTCTAAGGAACAAGAAATTCTTAGAAGTAGAGTAGAAGTATTAAATGGTCTTGCAGCTTATATAGGAACATTTTTCAGTAAGCGTTACATACAGAAGAATGTGTTAATGTTAACAGACGAGGAGATTGATACAATAGAAACTGAGATTATGGCAGAGCCACAATACAGTAGACAATATCAATGGAGTCCTCTCCAACAGGTACAGGGAGATCAACCAGCACCTGAAGGTAATATAAGTAATGATGTACCAGGCGAAGGAAACCCAGAGCCAGGTCCAGACCAATAGGAGTATAAATAATGGCAGATAAAGCAATTTCAGATATGTTAGACAATATGATCGCTAATAAAGCATCAGATGTACAGCAGAACTTTAATGATATAATGCAAGCACGAACAGGTGAAGCTTTAGATACATTAAGGCAGGAGAAGGCACAAGATGTTTTTAACAAGCATGTGGTTGATCCTAACATGGAACCACAAGGTGTTAGTTTAGACGACGCACTTGTGGATATAGACCAAACAACAGGCATGCCTGTAGCAGGAGAAACAAATGGCGAAGACATTTAAAGATTTTAGAAACGGGACACTTACCGAAAGTCCTGTTGACGGTGTAGCTAAAGGCTCACTGGATGGAGATAAACATTTATGTGCATCAAAAATTATGCACAAAGAATGGAACGAAGGTACACCTATTATTGGTGAACATGCAGAACCAGTAGACGGAACAGTCTCTTGGTATAAAGTAATGTTTGAACACGGTATAGAAACAGTTGAAGTGAATGATCCTAATGTGGAGATCTTAGAAGAAGGCCCACACATGAACCACAAGAAAAAATCATATTAATCTAATTTAAAGGAAATCACATGGCAGTCACAGTAAATAACTTAAAACTAACCCAAGTCCAGGGTGTAGTATCTGTTAGGGGGACTGGCGCAACAGGAACAATTACTTTAGCTACAACACTAAAGAAATCTACTGAGACACAAAGCTCCCCAGCAGTGAATATAAAAGGACTTCATTGGACCTTATCTAGCGGGGCTAGTGCTAAGGTTCAACGCAACTCCGTCGTACTCTACGAACTTATGGAAAGTGGAAACACGGAATTTTACGGTTTTGCAGACAATTCAGAAAACACATCAGATATAGAAGTAGTTATAGCCGGCGGAGCTGGCGGAACTGTTATAGTAGATTGTGCTAAAGTTTCTGGATATGGCTCACAACAACACCAAGACGCACCACTAGACACCAACGATTCAGGTAGTGTTTATGACGGTGGAAGTCTAGGGTAACGGAGAAACAAATGAGACTTATTAAAGAATTTAACGAGAGTATTAATTACCTCACAGAAGAAACTAAGGACCCTAATAAACCTAATGTTTATATTGAAGGTGTGTTCTTACAATCTGATTTAAAAAATAAAAACGGCAGAGTCTATCCTAGAGAGATCATGCAGAGAGAAGTTAACAGATATGTAGAAGAGTCTGTTAAAACAAAACGAGCTTACGGAGAGTTAGGACACCCAGAAGGTCCTACAGTAAACTTAGACAGAGTATCTCACATGATTACATCTTTAAAAGAAGACGGCACCAATTGGATTGGTCGTGCCAAAGTAATGGATACGCCTATGGGGCGTATTGTAAAAGAACTTATTAGCGAAGGCGCTCAACTTGGAGTAAGCTCAAGAGGATTGGGCTCTTTAAAAGAGAGAAATGGCATTAATGAAGTACAAGATGACTTTATGCTTGCCACGGCAGCAGATATTGTTGCAGATCCTAGCGCTCCAGACGCTTTTGTATCCGGTATTATGGAAGGAAGGGAATGGGTTTTTGTTAATGGTAAGTGGACAGAACAAGATATTGAGGAAAGTCAAGCAATAATTAATGGAGCTAATCAGAGAGATCTAGAAGAAGCTAAAATTGCAGTTTTCAGTAGTTTTCTTGATAAACTGTCTAAAATATAATAGAAATCTGTATAAATATAAATAGTTTATTAGATTATATTAAAATTAAATAATCCTAAGAGGAGAGTAACATGGGAG
>Ga0257110_1001124_pt1 | contig 12602 bp, 19 predicted proteins | sample LP_taG_7_FD_190184 | JGI IMG/M metagenome (GOLD analysis project Ga0257110, IMG submission 190184) | Marine microbial communities from Northeast Subartic Pacific Ocean, Canada - LP_J_2015_P26_10m | ecosystem: Environmental > Aquatic > Marine > Oceanic | place: Canada: Northeast Subartic Pacific... | reverse complement strand
AATATATAAACTAAATAAAGAAAATAAACGATATGGCTTTACCACATTATTCAGAAGACCAAACTAGTAGAAAGGGCAAGAACTTTGAACCAGTACAGGCAAACCTATTCGAGGTAACAATTTTACCTCCGGATGGCGTGTCAGGACAAGCATTGTTCTTACAACACATTAACTCAATCTCAGGTTTAGACACTCTTCACAGAGAAGTAGCACCTGTCGAGCAAAAGTATAAGTTCTCAACAAGATCTTATGCAGGAATGGCCGATGGAACTGCAGTAGATATTACTGTTAACTTCTCATTAAACTTAAACGATTCAAATGAGGCTTACTTATATAAGTCTATGAGAGAATGGTATAGAAAACAATATAATCCTGAGACTGGAGAAATGGGTCTTAAAAAGGATTATGTAGGTACTGTTGTTATCGTTCAATTTAATAGAGCAGGTGATATTTACAGAAAAGTAACTCTTGACGATTGTTTCATAACTTCGGCAATTGGTTTCACAGGTGAACTAAGTTATGACAATGTAGAAGCAGCGTCATTAGAAGTTACTTGGAGAGCAGATGTTTGGAATGAAGAACTAAATTAATAATTTAATTTAATTAACAAAAAAGGAGGATGCTAGTCATCCCCCTTTTTTTAACCAAAGAAAATATAATATAATATTCAGCTAATAACAGATTATGAGTGACAAACTAACAAAAAAACTTCAGGTACTTTTAACTGAAGCAGAAGTTCGCGATGTCAACCGTGTCATTTTAAATGAGGCGCTTGAACAAGAGGAACGACCAATATCTGTAAGCGCTTTTATTAGAAACTTAATACAGGATGAATTATCCAAAAGAAGCGTTGAACAGAAATCAATAATTAAACAAAATCTTAAAAACCTAAAAGACAAATAATATGAGTGACGAATTAAATAAATTAGACCAGGAGCGAGAAGCTGCAGCAGCTAAAGCTCTTGAGGCAAAAGACAGAGCAAATGCCGATACTACAGGCGGTTCTGATCAAGCAGATGCAATGGCAGCTGCAGTAGATAGTACAGGCTTAGGTAGAGTTAATATGGACAATTTTGGTCCAGAAATAGCTGCATCTTCTGATGATCTATTAGGATGGCATGTATTAGATTTGGAAACTTTACCTTCACAAGGTAAATTCTATCCAGCAAATACAGTTATTAAAATCAGATCTGCTAGAGCAGCTGAGATTAGACATTTTTCTACTATGGATGAAAATAATTACATCGATATGGAAGATAAGTTAAACGCTATTGTAGAATCTTGTTCTAAATTTGAAGCCGGATCTAAAAAATTATCTTACAAAGATATTTTAGAAGAAGATAGAATTATTCTATTACTTTCTATTAGAGATCTTTCATTTCCAGAACCAGAAAATAAGCTAATGCTTAAGGGTAGAACTGAAAAGACTAAGAAGTCTGTTGATATTGAATTATCTGTAAAGAATTTAGTGCCTTCAATTATAGACGAAGAGATTGAAAAGTATTATAGTTCTAAAGTTAGAACTTATGTAATTAAAACTAGATCTGCTGGAACTATAAAAATGAAACCACCAACAATTGGTGTTATGCAAGAAGTAACTGCATATCTTAAAGATAGACAGGAAAAAGATCAAGACTTTGATAGAGCTTTCCTTCAAGTATTGCCTTATATGCAAGCTGACTGGAGAGGTCTTAACCTAAATAAGATTTTCCAAATGGAAATGGAATATAAAGGTTGGGATGAGAAAAAGTTTATGTTAGTCTACAGACTAGCTGAAAGAATGAAAATTGGTGTACAAACACAACTAGAAACTACCTTCGACGGAGAGATTGCGAAAGCCCCTCTTGACTTCCCAGGTGGCATCAAGAGTCTTTTCATTATTTCAGATCTCGCTGGAGAACTACTTTAAGACTAAGTTCTACCTGGGTATTCATCTTAGGATGCAGCCGTCAGAGATTGAAAATATGTACTACTACGAGTATTACTATTATGTAAAGAATCTTTCGGAATACATCAAAGCTAAGAATAAACAGCAATCGGAGCAACAAGAACAACAGGACAAATCAATGGGATCGTACAGATCTCAAATGAGTAGCCCTAAGATGCCAAAGACTCCATCTCTCAAAACCCCATCTATTAAGATGCCAAGATTGTAGAGATATATAATATAGTAATAGGTAACACCACTTTTTTACAGTGGTGTTCCTATATACTTAAAAAATTCTGCAGAACTGAAGAATGATGAATAAATTCATGCAAAGCATGGGCAGCGCTTTTGACCGATTAGGTACTCAAGGTGATGCTTTAACGCTAATCGAGGAAAATACTAGGGAGACCAAAGAATCCGTCGCTATTGGAGGCGATTTATATTCTCGTATAGATGAATTAACTACTGCAATTACCGATATTCAATCAGGTAAATCAGCTGGTGGTATGAAAGATATGCAACAGGCTTTAGCACTTGCTATTGTAGCTCCTAGTATGAAAACTATTGGTATGGGACTACAATATGTAGTAGATGCCATTAATTCATTAGAAGGTTCAGGTAAAGAAATTTCTGAGAAAACAGAAGCCTTATTAGGAGGTCTAACTAAGTTAGGCGAAGTAGGAGCTTCTATTCTTAAATTTGCTGGATATATGCTTCTAGCAACACCACTCTTATTACTATTAGCAGTAGCCTCACCAATTATAGGGGTTGGATTATTCTTGTTAATTGGTTCTATAATGTTAGCTACTAAGCCATTAGGAGATGAAAAGAAGCTTGAGAATATACAAAGACTACAAGGTGTAGGTCTAGCTATTTTAGCACTAGCTGCCTCACTTGCATTATTCTATTTAATTTGGCCATTCGCCTTAAAAGGTTTACTAGCAGCATCCGTAATGCTTTTAGGAATTTCTTTAGTTTTAAAATTCATTCCAGACAAAGCATTAGAGAATATGAAAAAGATGAGTGATACTCTCTTAATGTTTGCTGCAGGTCTTGGTACGATGGGATTAGTATTTGCAGTCCTAGGAATGATCGCAGTTCCAGTTATGAAAGGAGCTGCAGTGGCAGCGGGAATGATTCTCTTTATTGCTGGAGCATTCTACTTATTAGATAAACTTGGGCTTATTAATAAACTAGAAGAGGGTGGTAAAGGTTTACTCTTTGCTGCTGGAGCTATTTTAGGTTTAGCAATTGCATTGGCCCTATTTGATATAATAGCTCCACCGATTGAGACTCTATTTCAAATCGCTTTAGTAGTAGGTGCGGTAGGACTTACCTTTGGAATAATGGGTAAAGTATTTGGAAACAATATTAAAAAAGGTGCAGTAGCATTAATATTTGCAGGACTAGCGATTGTAGTTCTGGCTTTATCTCTTAAAATTCTATCAATGGTAGTTGGTAGTATTACAGGCGAAGATGCAGTTAAATCACTTGGAGCTCTGCTCCTAATTGGTCTAATTGGTGCAGCATTCTATTTAGCAGGTACACAAGCTCCTATAATCATGGCGGGTGCTGGAGCTATGATTTTAGTTGGTGTCGCAGTTCTAGTTATAGCAGCTGGTATTGCAATCATGGGCGCAGCTATTGGCGATAAAGGTATGAAATTTGTTGGCACTATGATGGCCATTATTGGTGGTCTAGGTGTGGCAATGGGTGTTGCTGGTTTAGCAGCTCCATTTATTGCATTAGGTGCTGGCGCATTAATTCTTGCAGGTGGCGCATTAATTGCTATTGGTCTAGGACTAATTGCATTTAATAAAGTTAGCTTTAAAGACTCTGGAGCATTAGGTTTTTCAAATGGACAGAAAACAAGAGAGATTACTGTATTTGGACAGAAATTTGGTGGTAGGCCAAAAACAAATCTTGAAGTAGCTCTAGAGGCTGTAGGTGATGCCTTCATGTTAAATCCTTTGAAAATAATGGCAATGGGTTTAGGTGGTCCTGCACTAATAATGGCAGGTATGGCCCTAATTACTGTTGCAACGGGTATAAAAAGATTTCAAAAAATTTCTGAGAGCGCAGACCTTAAGGCACTTGGAACAAATATACAATCAATTGTCGCAGGATTATCTGAAACTTTTGCTGAAGTTGGTTCAACTATGGGAGGGCCTTTATGGTTCTTTAGTGATGTATATAAAGGTATTCAGTCCACTCGTGGTATGGGTACATCACTAACAGGTATTGCTAAGGGTGTCCAGGCGATGGCAATGCTTAAATTCCCAACAGGATTTGATAAAGAAGGTAATGCAACTGGATATGAGACTATAGATTTAACAAGCGCAGTACCAAACTTAATTGCCAATACTAAATTATTAGTATCAGGTTTAAGTCAAGTATTTGAAGAAGTAGGAAAATCAGATGCTGCTCAAGGGAGTACATGGTTTAGTTCATCAACGTATGAGAAGGGTATTAAAGTTGTTCAGAAAATGGGTACGCCATTATACAACTTAGCAAATGGAGTACAGAATATGGCGAACTTAAAGTTCCCTACTGGTTATGATAAAGATGGTAATGCAACTGGCTATAAAGGTATTGGAGGCGGTGGTCTTAAGACCTTAATAGCTAAAATAGGTGAGAATACTAAAGCCCTAGTAATAGGATTGGCTGGAGTATTTGAAGAGGTTGGTAAATCAGACGCTGCAGATACTTCATGGTTCTCAAAGAATGATTTTGAAAGAGGCGCAGAATTAATTCAGGATCTTGCAGACCCATATAAAAGTTTAGCAGGTACTGTAGATGATGTAGCCAAAATTACAGGTAAAATCACAGACGCTAATGATGTTAAATCTAAAGTTACGGCAATAATAGAATCTGTTACTGATGCCGGCGGAGAAGAGTCTGGTTTAATTTATGCTAAAAGTCACCTGATTAATATAATAGGTAATACTTATGAAAAATTAGGTTCAGCTATTCCAAAAATTGTAGACTCAATTGCTAAGTTTACTGTAGATAAAGCAAAAGCATTTGCATCTATCTTTGGTGGAGAATCTCCAGCAGAATTATTTGAATCTAAAACTAAGTTCTTACAAGGATTAACACTTTCATATTTAAGAATGGCAATAGCTATTCCAATGATTGTAGGTTCTATCAATACAGCATCTGCAGAACAATTAGCAGCATTCACATCAGTTTATGGTGGTAGCATGATAAATGTGGAGGAGTCAACACTTAAACAAAGAGAGAATCTATTTGTAGCAGTAGGTAACGCATACGAAAAAATGGGTACTGGTACTCAACAAATTACATCTGCTATTTCCGGAGCTGACCTAGAGAAACTAATTTGCTTTAAAGGTATGTTTATGGGTAGAGTAAGTATGCTAAGACCGATTGCAGGTTATGAGGCACAAACAGAACTTTGGAACGCTATCGGAACTAATATGACTGCAACTGCAACTGCATTCCCACAAATTGCTGGAGCAGTTAACTCAATGGAACTTGAGAAATTAACAGAAGCTAGGGGCATGTTTGAAGCTCTAGCAGTTCTAGCTGAAGGTGGAGAAAGCCCAGAAGATATTTTAGAAGCGATGGGTGAATCTTTAGAAACTGCACTTCAAAACTTAGCAGATATGTTAAATGAATTTAGAAGCACTGTCGCAGAAGGTAACGAAGCTCAACAAGGTCTATTAGGACAAATTGCTGCAGTACCTGGACAACTTGTCGGTGGATTGGTTGATGGTGTTACTGGTAGAGGAAGAGGCGGTAATTCTGATGATGTTGTTAGAGCTATCACTAAACTAAGTAATAGCCTTACATCTCAAGGAGTTAAGATCAAGAAGAATCCATTTGATTAATATATAATTTATGGTTTATATATGTGCACAGCCAGCAACATTCTATTATGCATGGCAAGTTGATACAGTGTTATTATCATTTGAAAAATGTGGTATAAATCTTAATGATGTTCATATAGTATCGGTTAATTATCCAGAAAACGGAATTGATGCTCATTTTAAAAATGTAGAAAATAAATGGACTCAATCGGGAGTAACATTTTCTTATTATGAAGATACCAGATCTACAAGCCATTATATCTCATCGATTAGACCTCATATTTTAGAAAAGCATTGGATAGCTTTTCCAGATCTACAAAACAAGTCTATTTTTTATCATGATTCTGATATAGCACTAACAAGACCTATTGATAACTTAAACAATATGTTGAGTGACGATATAGTATATCTTTCAAATACTATTGATTATATTGGAGCAAAGTATATTGAATCTAAAGGCCATGGTGTCTTTGAACACATGTGTGAGATTGTAGGTATTGATAAAGACCTTGTTAGATCTAGAGAAATGGATTCAGGTGGAGCGCAGTATATTTTAAAACCAGGTATTACTTCTGAATTTTGGAAAAATGTATATAATGACTCAGAACAGTTATTTAACCAGATTACACTTAAGAATAGGTTAATACAAAGTCAAAATCCAGACTATCACGAACTTCAAATATGGTGTGCTGATATGTGGGCAGTACTTTGGAATTTATGGAAAGCAGGTTATGAAACTAATATACCAAAAGAATTAAACTTTACATGGGCAAATATGCATAATAATATGTGGGACAAAAATTCAATATATCATAACGCCGGAGTTTTAGAAGAATTATATGGTATGCCATTCTACAAAGCTAAATATATGTCTAAAGATCCTGTTACAGCACCTATGCCAGATGAAACTTGGGCTTCTCATAAATATTTTAATCTAGTAGTTGAGGCATGGAATAGAACACTAGACTTGACAAAGAAACAAATTGTACGCAAACGTATATAACTCATAAATCAAATTATGATAACTAGCACAACATCACATTACACGAGTTCAACTGTTAATTCTGCAACATATAATTTTGTAGACAAAACCCTAACCGTAGTTTTTAAATGGGCAACTTATGTTTACGAAGCAGTTGACGAAGCTACATGGGTTAATTTTAATTCAGCAGAGTCTCAAGGTAAAGCACTTAATGAATTTATTAAAGGTGAATTTGAATATGCTAAGTATGAAGAAAAAAGTATTAAGACAGAACTTACTGGTCTAGTTAAAAAAGTTCCACAACCTGGCAGTCTATTAAATGAACTACCACCGGAGGATTATCAATTAGATAACTAATATGAAAAAGTTAAAACAAATTTGGGCCTATATGAAATGGATAGAAGAGCAGAGAATGAAAGCTGCAGAATATTCATGTAGTGCAGGGCCTTTAATGTAAAACAAAAATTATGACAGACTATCAACAATCAATAGAGAACTCATTTCAAATTTTAACAGGACAAGCAACTATAGAAACTATTTGTGTTGCACTAACTCTTCACTTTCAGGGTGAAGACGCTCCAGATGCATTTCCAATCTTTTTCCTAGAGCCAGATGCAATTCCAGAACCAAGTCAAATTGATAGTATGATTGACCATTTTGAATTCTATGAAGAATATGAAAAATGTGCATGGTTAGTAAACTACAAAAAGAAACTTTAGTTTAACCAAATATATAAACTACAAACAAACTCAATTATGACGAAGGCAAAGATCGTACAGAGACTATTAGATAAAAAGCAAATTACTGCAGAAGAAGCTGTAATTTTACTTAAGGAAGAGGTTTACAACCCACCTACTTATCCAATGTATACGCCTAACCCATATTATGATACTCCAAATACTACACCTCCACCAGTTTGGTGTTCAACAGATACTTTTAATTCTCCAGCAGCAGGTGATAACTGGGAATATAGAGATACTAAATTTACCCCTCCTACAGAAAACTAAATTCTAAATCAATTTTCTAATGAATAAGTCGAGTAAGCCTTTTGAGGCCCAAGACGACGATGTGGAACGTCGTAAAATGCTACAGTTTAAAAAGAAAAGAACTCGTAGTAGAGAACCCCGTATTAATTTTAAAAACATTAAGTCAATAACAGACTTAGACGAGTATGATGAATACGACTATTAATCATAATAATGACCATATTTACTGGGAAGATAGTTGGAATGTACAAATTGAAACATCAGACAAACATTCTATATAACTACTAAATCAGTTATTATGCCAGAGTTAGCGGAACTCAAGTTCACATCAGACTACGTCAATCAAGTTTCAGAAGGTCACGTTTATATTGGAGTTAAAAAGAATCCAATTCATAAATGCGAAGATATTGGCCATGAATACTTTGATAATCAAGAATTTACTATTACCTCAGAATCTAGAGGTAAAGAAATGATTTTAACCATGTCACATGATGGTGTTAATCTACCTATTCAATTTACAATGGGTATGACAGGTCATTTTAAAGTTGCAAACACTGGCCAAGAACCAAAACATACACATGTATTCTTTTATAGAAAAGATGGTACTACACTTTGTTTTGTAGATGTTAGACGTTTTGGTAAATGGAAAGTAGCAGTAGATTGGAATGCTAAGAGAGGACCAGATCCAACGACAGAATACAAAGCATTCTGGGATAATGTTATGACTAACTTAACTAAACTAAAGAAACCACTCTTTGAAATGCTAATGGATCAGAAATACTTTAATGGTATTGGTAATTATCTAAGAGCAGAAATAGTTTATAGAGCAGGAGATGTAGATCCATTTCTTCCAGCAGGCATGCAATTCGCAAGATACCCTAAACTCTTAGATCTATGCCGCGATATACCACTTTTAGCGTATGCTAAAGGCGGTGGAAGCATTAAGGATTGGGATAATCCATTTGGAGATGGAGCTATCCAAGAGCGCTTTATGTTGTGTTATGGCAATAAAGAAATGTCAAAGAGAAAAGACAGAAATGGCAGAACATTCTGGTATGACCCAAAATGGGATGACGTACCATCAAGTAGAGATGACTTAGGAGACTATTTATATGAGCGCGGCGGACTGGCTAGATAAAAATGAGTGGCCGGATATACCGGTAGACTCAACTGCTTTCTCACATTATACAATGTTGAGTAAAATCATGGAACAATACGCAAGGGAATACCATGCAAAGAAATTAGGACAAGCTAAAAAACAAGAAGAAACAAAATTCAATGAGTATCTGTAAGAAAAAAGAGAGAATGCAAAACCTGATTATTATCGGACATCCAGATGAGAAATCATTTTGCTACAATGGTATATTTAAAACTATCCAAAAAACATTATTAGAAAATGATGGTTATCTAAATGAGATTGAAGTTATCGATCTATATAGAGATAGTTTTCAAAGACCTAGAACAGATCTTATTGAAAAGTATAAAGAGTTAGTTAAATGGGCAGATCGAATTTACTTCGTTTCACCTGTTTGGTGGTTTAGATTAACACCAAGAATGGAGATTTTCTTTGATGAAGTACTTACACCAGGCTATGCATACCAATTTGTACCAGTGGTAGGTCCGTATGCATATCCAAGGCCATTCCTAAGCGACAAAAAGATAAGAACCTATATAACACATGGTGCACCTTCATTGCCCGTTAGAACGCTTTATTTGAACTCACCTAAACTAAGATTAGTAATGGGAGTATTTACATTTGTCTTCGGATGGCGACTAGCATTATGGTTTAAAACAAAACAATTCTGGTCAGTGCCATTTGTTTCTACAGCAAAAAGAAAGAAATATTTAGAAACAGTTCGAAAAGACGTGGTAAGAGACTTGAAGAAACATCAAAATAAAATTAAATGACAGATTTTCTATTCCATGCATTAGGTTTTTGCGGAGAACATTGGCATCCTAATGCGATTAATATAACAGCTATGATAATGATAGCTACACTAATTTCAAAATCAATAAAAAACAAATATGAAAAAGCTTAAAAACATTTTATTCGAATGGTATGCAGTTATCTTTGCATTCGGTTGTTTGCTTTACTCAGTAGGGCTAGGTCTAACTGGTAGCTTTGCAGAAGCACAATACTCTGCACATTGGCCAGGTACTATTCTTCTATTTGCAATCGCCGCAAATCAAATTCAAAATAATAATAAAAATAGAAAATTATGAATCCAGTAATGTTCCTCGTAGGTGGAATTATTTTTGCAGCTTATTTATATTTCTTAATTTGGAATATATTTAGAAATCATAAAAAGAATAAAGAAGAGAATTATCCAGATTACTACGCAAGACATGGTGGACCAGATAGGATGGATTACGATGGAGCCGGCAATTATACTAGGTTTCCAAATGCCGCAATGCCAACACCAAAAAGACCTAAAAAGAAATCAACTAGAACTAAAACAAAAACCAAAACAACCGTATAACAACTATGAAATTAATCCTAGTAGGTAAAGCAGCAGCAGGTAAAGACTTTTTAAAGAATAGACTTGTTGCTAAGAATTTTAAACCAGGTATTAGTTGTACAACAAGATTACCAAGACATAACGAAGTTGATGGTGTTGACTATCATTTTATGACAGAAGATCAATTTAAAGAAACTATTGATTCTGGCGAAATGTTAGAACACATGATATTTAACAATTGGTATTATGGCTTGACTAAAGAGGAGTTTGAAAAGGCAGATGTAATGATAATGTCAAAAGATGGGCTAGATGTTTTACCAAAAGACTATAGAGATAGATGTATGGTAATTTACCTAGATCCACCTAGAATTACTAGAGTTCAAAGACTAGAATATAGAAATGACCCTAACGATTCTATTGTAAGAAGAATGAATACTGACGATGAGCAGTTTAAAGACTTCAGAGATTATGACTTAAAAGTTAGAAATGAGGACTTTTAAAATTAAGATAAATAATTAAACTAAATTAACAAAAATGAGCAAATCATTAGAAAATCAAAAGAAAGCTTTACAAGAAAAGGCTGACGAGTTACAAGTAAGGGCAGGAGAAGAAACTTTTGCAATTGTATTTGATGACAGAAAACAGGTAAAAACTGTGATGGACCATCTAAATAAAGGTTACAATTGGAAAACAAATAACGCTGCAGTATTAGTATCTCTTTATGACCAACTTAAAAAGCAAAATAAAGAATTATTAAGTTCAGATGCAGAGGAGACTATAATCAATTTGAGAGGACATGAATTGAATGCACTATATCAAGCGCTTCTAACATGTGAAGGTACTGGTGTTGAAAGCGCTAGAAAATTCATAATCATGTTAACTCATATTGGAGAAACTGTTTCAAAAGCAATGTCTAAATTAGCAGAATTAAATTCTAAAATCTCAGAGACTCATAAAGAGTTAGCTGAGCTAGAAGAACAATTAAATGCTGCTGAGGTAGTAGAGCCTGAGCTAGAAACAGCGACAAATGAAACAAGCAAGTAAATCTCAAAAGAGAGTAGAATTTTTAGATCTTATTTCTGAAGCTATCACACATGATGATATTTTTGGAACACTGAATTACAAGAAAAAGTCAGAAGATCAAATTAAGCAATTTATTTACCCACACCTTGTAAGAGACTTAACTAATTATGTAGTCTCTGAAGGTGAGGATGATAAAGAAAAAGCTAAGGAGATTGTAAAGTCTTCAATCAACTGGGAAGGTGATGTAAATACTACAGTATCACACATCCTCTTCATGGGCACTAGAAATAGACCAGATATGACAGTTGAAATGAATGGTATTAAAATTGCCATTGAATTTAAAAAAGGTAAAGGAGGTTCAGATCTTAGAGCTGGTATTGGTCAATCATTGATTTATGCTACTCATTATGATTTTGTACTCTATCTTTTTATAGACATATCAGACGATAAAAGAATACAGAACGCTCAAGGAGGAGTTAATGAACTATCGTTAACAGGAGAACTTTGGGATAACTACAACATTAAATTTATAGTAGCATAATGGGTAAAACATTCGTAACATCTAATCTTCAACTTGGCAGGCCAGGTGCAATCAAAAAATATGGAAGAGACCATAAGTCAGTAGATGAAATGACTGACGATCTTATCAGAAGCTGGAATTCTGTAGTTACACAAAATGATACAGTCTATCATTTAGGTAATTTTGCATGGGATCCTAGAACTGCACAATCTGCAATGTTATCGCTAAATGGTAAAATTAAATTTACTTTAGGAGAACATGATGAGGCTATTGAACTACTAGATCAAAAGGGAATGCTTAGACCTGGTTGTGAAATAGTAAAATGTATTGAAGAAGATAGAGATAATGAAGCTGTTTTATCTTATTGGCCACTAGCTTACTGGCCAAATAAACCTAAGAAATGGTATTCTATTATTGGATTTCCACAAAAGTCCTTTAAATCTGACCCTAAGAAGAAAGTAATTAATGCTTCTACTGATTTCTGGTCACATAAACCCCAAGAATTGCAAAAACTTATGGGTATTTTTAACGATTTTTAAAATTGTTAATAACTTTTACAAGAAAACTGCCATAGAATTTTTTTATGTCAGTTTTTTTTCGTATATTTGTACTGTAATTATGTAAGTCTGCTAAAAAACATGTAATAATACTACTAACAGACAAACTAATTTCAAAATAATTGCCGAAACATTTTTTTATGTCAGATATTTTTCGTATATTAGTACAGTAATTAAAAACTTAACCTTTAAAAAAAGCATATATGCCAAAGAAACAAACATCCTACAGAGAACTTACAGAAAACTACATCAAGTCTAAATCAGAAAGAGATTACAAAGCTCTTTATACTAGAGTAAGACCAGGTCTTAGAACCTATA
>Ga0257110_1001123_pt1 | contig 12608 bp, 11 predicted proteins | sample LP_taG_7_FD_190184 | JGI IMG/M metagenome (GOLD analysis project Ga0257110, IMG submission 190184) | Marine microbial communities from Northeast Subartic Pacific Ocean, Canada - LP_J_2015_P26_10m | ecosystem: Environmental > Aquatic > Marine > Oceanic | place: Canada: Northeast Subartic Pacific... | reverse complement strand
GAAGAAAATTATCCGGAAGTCTCATATAGACGCTCCATTTGGCGTCACGAGTATGATGACGAATAAACAATATAAAAAAATAAATAGATTAATAGGTAAGTATGTTTAAACGTTGGTGTAAAGACCAGGGTTTTTCTAATAACTCCGATTTATCACATGTGCTCATGGACGGTGGTGTCCTCTCCGTGCCATTTGATAAATTGAATGACTTTTACGAAAAATGTGTAGAAGTATATAACTCCGGTGAAAAGATTTTCGTCGTTGAACAGAAAACAGAAAATTACAATTTTTTCATGGATCTTGATTATAAAGATGATGAAGAAATGTCATTTGAACAGGTTAAGAGCGTATGTAAAGTCATATGTGACAAAGTCTCAAAGTTTGGTGGTAAGGACGCTTTGATATCTGTCGCCCAACCTAAACCCATAGACACACTCATAAAAACGGGTATACATATAAACTGGCCAGGTTTTGTTGTAAACAGATCATCTGCATTGGGTATTAGAGATCATGTTATAAATACGTTAAACTTAGCATACGGATCACGTGATTGGAAAGATATTGTTGATATTTCAGTATATGGTAATAATTCACGTAATACGAAAGGAAGTGGGTTCCGTATGCCGTGGTCACATAAAAAGGGAAAACACGAAGCGTGTGCCGGTCAGGGGTGTAAGTTATGTAATAACACCGGTAAAGAAACACAAAGTGAATATTTACCCATATTTATATACAAACATGGTCCTTCATCCACATTGGAAAAGACTGAACAAAAACCATCCGTTGATATATTACACATGGCAACGTTACGTACACAAGGTATGGAACCAGTTATCATAGAAGGAACTCGCGAAGAAGCTACATTTACAACATTACAAACTAAAAATGAGTTCAAGGACCAAGAGGCTCTTTTACTCGTCGAAGCATTTGTTCGTAAAAATATAGAAGGACAAACTACCGCATCAATCACTAAAATGTTTAAATATAACAAACAGTTTCTCGTCTCAACAAATTCTAAATATTGTGAAAATAAAAAATGCAATCATAATTCCAATCACGTATGGTTTCATATAGTAGGTGATACTATAGCCCAAAAGTGTTTTTCTACTACGAACGTACTAAGACAATACGGGTTTTGTAAGGATTTTTCGGGAAGACGCCATCAACTTTCTAACAAAATAACGGACATTCTTTACGAAGATGGTAAAGTTGAAACGTATACACCTAAAAAGAAAGTTGTTGTAGAACCAGAACAGAACTTACTCGAAAAATTCATAAAAAAGTATATCGTTAAAAAAGAAACGTTTGTCATAGAATTACTCAAACGCGAAGGTGTTAAGAAATATACAGTTACGACGAAGGAATCGTGTGATACATGTAAAGAAACGATTTCATTCAGTATACTTAAAAGTCAAATACATCAGGTGTGTAAATGTAAGTGTCGCGCACATAATCTTACAGATAAAATTGTCAGTACTTTATAGAATGTTAGCTGTAATATTAATTGCACTCGTTGTATATTTGGCATCAACTTTAATAAAAAAAGATACAGGTACACAACATATAACTAAACTCATACGCGAAACTTTACCGTACTCAGGATTAAATGAAGTTTTATACAAAGAATTTTTAGCGAACATAAACATGGCTATAGAATATAAATCACATACAGAAGTTTCAGAAAAATTATTAAATCGTGCACTCGAAAACTTACGAGAACTCGCATTATATACCGTTTCTACAGATACAAGTGTTATAGAAGAGTTAGACACGTTAGCGAACAGTATAAAAGCCGAATTTAGCCTTGTTTTAATAAATGAATCGATTAACGCTGCGTAATGTATTTAAAAGAATAAACATACTTTACTTTATAATGACAAAAACAATTGTTTCTACACGCACACGTTCAGGGAGAGTCTCAAAGGTTCCAGAACGATTAGACCCACTCGAAGATCTCCCAGAAGATGATTTTTCTGACGATGATTATGAAACTGAATCCGAATCGGAAGTAGAAAGTGATATTGATCTTCTTCAGACAGATGATGAAGATGATTTTGAAGAGGATGATAGTGATATGGACGAAAACGGTAATTTAAAAGGGTTTGTTGTCGACGAAGAAGAGGAAGAAGAAGCTGAGTAATATAGAGCTTAAAAAAATGGGTTTACATTTTATAAATGGAAGCTGAAGTTGGTACACCTATAAACTATAATCCAGATGATTTTATGAGTAAAGAAGAAGAACATCATCAATTAGATGAACCAAAATCAGAACCGGAAAATAACGAACAATATTATTTTCCGCCACCGCAACAGTATTACGAACCGTACCCACAGCCAGCACAAAAGGAAGATATATTTACAAATTTAGATAAAACGGCGTATATCATTATATTCGTATCCTTTATTTTAGGTTTTTTTATGGGTAAGACTATGCAACCAGTCATTCTTAGACCTGGATAGGTTTACCTCTAACCCATATATGTTCAGAGGACGTTTGTTGTCCTTCAAAATCACCGATAGGACCAATTTTTGATCCCGTAAAATATGCACGACTTACAACAAGTGGGTCTTTTAGTATATCTTGTGCGACATCAGACGCACTCACATTTTCAGTACCCGATTTACTTTTTCGATCTTCATACAATCGTAAAAATAAACCGATCATGGCTAAAACAATAATTATGGTGATTATATTTAGTATAATACTCAACATTCTTACATTTATATAACAAATTTATTTAGATTCTACCTCTTCACCTTCCTCGACTTCGCCTTCACCCTTCGTATCCTGAGCTTCCGTAGACGACTCAGACTTTTCATTGTTGAACTTTTCCATTGCTTCAACCGAATTAAACCCCTTCTCAACCGCCTCTTTTTCGAGTGCATCCTTCGCCTCGGCTTCACGCTTTTCTTTTCTTTCTTCAATTTCCTTAGCAACAGTGGCATCCGCTTCCTTAACAAGTTCTTCCATTGGTGTATCTGGTTTTTCCTTTTGGAGACGTTCGAGAACTTCAGCTGGGTGACTGATTGGTGGTTCATCTGGTTTCGTATAATACTTCGAATTTTCATCACCTGGTTTCGCAAACGACGATGCACTTTCGATCATATCACGTTTACGTTCCGCAAACATGTGTGCCGCTTGTGCTTGATTTTCTTTGTATCCCGACATGAGTTCTTCGAGCTTTTCGTTCGTATAATGAACGTCTTCGATCTTTGTCGGATCGGGTGGGATTAACAACCATTTATACAGATCAACAACGTAAATATCAAATGTCGCATCTTCTTTTTGAAGACGCTTGGCGTGTGATGCAGCCTCATCTCTAGAATTAAATGCACCCCGGATCTTAATTCCAAACTTATCATTTTTTTGGGGTGCTTCTGGTCCTATGACGGAAAGACACGCATATAATTGACCGGGAACGGTCGTGTAGTCTTGTTCAAGAGTTGACATTGTTTTATATAGTAACAAAGCTTAAAAACTTTAAGTCTATTATATGTAATATAATGCACGAATTCTGGAATAAACAACCTGTTCCTCAAGATAAAGTTGTTTTTAAAGATGATGGTGAAATAAATTCATCGAGAGAACTTAGGTACGAAAAAAACCCTTTACCCGAAGGATATGAATGGGGTTCGTGTACTGTATATGAATTATGTGGATTTCTAAAAGAGAATTATATACAAGACGATTTTTTCGAATTCAGGTACTCTAAAGATTTAATTGAATGGACGTTATATCCACCGGGGTACAGAGATGAATGGAACCTCGCTATTCGTGAAAAGGAAAGTAATAAACTCATTGCTTTTATATCAGGTATACCTTTAGACGTTTGTGTTAATAAAAAAATAATTCAAATGCTTCAAATAAATTTTTTGTGTGTTTCCAAACATCTCAGAGATACCAAATTTACACCCATGCTTATAGGCGAACTCAAAAGGCGTATGAATTTACAAAATAGGTGGCAAGCTGTATATACAGTCGTAAAACACTTACCTACACCTATAGCTAAAGTCACGTATTGGCATAGACTTATAAATGTTAATAAACTTAATAAACTCCGATTTTCTGACGCAAGAGAACAAGCATACCGTATTATAGGTACGTCACAGTTTAGGGAAATGAATGAAAATGATATACCTAGAGTTACAAAAATGTTACAAGAACATTTAAAAAAGTTTAAACTTTCACTTAATATCGACGAATCTTACGTTAGACACTGGATTCTCCCACGTAAAGATACCGTATATACATACCTGAGCGATGAAAAAGATCAATTCGCCACGTTTTATAGTTTGGATTATGTACATAAACAGAGTGGTGAAACCATAAAACAGGCATACACGTTCTATAACGTAGGCAACTGTTTAAAAGATGCTATAATAATGGCGCGTAACCGCGGTTTCGATGTATATAATTGTGTAAATGTTGGTGTAGATGACGATGAACTTCGTGAACACAAGTTCATGGAAGGTACGGGGTATAACCACTATTACCTTTGGAATTGGAAAATTAACGAAGAAATTAAACCTAAGGACATAGGTTTTATATTGATATGACGTCCGGTACCGAGAATTAAGTCTCGGTTATAACTCCATTTAAAAAAGAAAAACGAATATAAATAAATGGAGGAGATACGTAAGTACCATAACGAGTCTAAGCGTCTCCTCATCCAATCGGCTACCCGCGAAGGCGACAGTATTTTGGATGTAGGATGTGGATTCGGTGGTGATCTCCAAAAGTGGCGACACGCGGGGGCTAATATAAGCATGTGTGAACCAAACTCAGAATCACTTAAGGAGGCTAAGTCGCGTGCTAAAAACATGAAAATACGCGTCAACTTTTATGAAGGTGATATATTCGCGTGTCCACAAAGAAAATACGATGTCGTATGTTATAACTTTGCGTTACACTATATATTTGAATCACCCAAGTTATTCGAGACGTCTTTATTAGCAATTAAAAATAGATTAAAACCTGGTGGTCAATTCATAGGAATCATACCGAATTCCGATAAGATTATCATGAATACACCCGTAAAAGACGATTTAGGAAACTATTTTCTAATGAAACATACGAGTTCAGGAAACTTTGGGGAAAAGTTATACGTCCACTTAGCCGATACACCATATTATGCTGACGGACCAAAAGTCGAACCTATAGCGCACAAGGACATGTTGTTTACACGCATGGAAGATTTGGGGTTTACTTTAACATTATGGGAAGATCTTAAAGGGAACCCGGTTTCGGATCTATATAGTAAATTTAGGTTTGTGTATAGAAAAAAGTAAAATAAAATAATAGATTATATCAGTATGATGCTAATATATATCACCATCTTCGTAATTCTTATGTTAACAACTTTACTGTTAACTATACTATATAAGAATATACCCGTAAAATCTGATGAGGTTCAGGAAGAAGAAATAGATGAAGATATTGTAGAAGAGGAAATACAGGATACGGTTTTGGATTCTGATTCTGATTCTGATTCGGAAGATGAAGATGAAATTTTAAATGGTATGACACAAGGATCGTCTATAAAACCACCAAAGGAAATTAGTCAACCTCAACCCATCGCACCCATTCGATTACCCGTACGCCCTACTCCTCCACCTGCAAGAGCTCCACCTCTACTACCCCCTACTCCTCCATCTCCACCTGCATCTTTAGAACCTCTACCCCCTACTCCTCCATCTCCACCTCCACCTCCACCTGCATCTTTAGAACCTCTACCCCCTACTCCTCCATCTCCACCTCCAGCTCCACCCAGACCTACACCCACCTATACAGTTTCGTTCAGCGTGAAACAAAAAACGATGACGGTGAATATCACAAACATTAAGAACGCGCATAATTCGTTCGTAATCACTTTTCACGGGGCGGCGATACCGGTAGGCAAACTCACCCCTGGCGACATTGTCGCCAGAAAATATGAATATCCAGAGACTGATTTAAAAACATATACTTTGGCGGATGGAGAAACCAGTTTCACTTTTGCCGTTACCGTAGCTTACTACGGTTCATACGACTATATTGTTAAACTTAACGGTAAGCAAACCGATACTTTCACAGCAATATACACAGAACCTCTACCCCCAACTCCAGCTCCAGTTCGACCTGACCAATACCAATGGATTACACATAATAAAAAATACCACCCGTGGAACGAGTTGAACGGTAAATTTTTAGATGCTGATGGTATTCCGGTTCCCAGCGGGGGGATGAATTCTCCGAGTTCGTTTACTGATATAAGTATCGATGATTGTAAAGAAGTATGTGATGAATTTGAATATTGTAATTCTATCCAACACGACCCTGGCACCTTTTATATGAGTCCGACCCGTGGAAAGATCGTCACCAAAGCATCTACGTGTTATATCACGAGCGCGACTGTAGCAGGTACTGGAAAGCCGGAAGATACATCAACGTTTGCACAAAATGAGAGTGGGACAAAAATATTTCAGAAAAGCATTACTAAATCGTATACACCTCCACCACCTGCATCTTTAGAACCTCTACCACCAACTCCAACTCCAACTCCAACTCCAACTCCAACTCCAACTCCAACTCCAACTCCAACTCCAACTCCAACTCCAACTCCAACTCCAACTCCAACTCCAACTCCACCATCTTCAAGAGCTCCACCACCTTCCACAAAAGGTATCCGGTACGTATGGTTCGGATACGAAGATTCGGATTATAATAGACCCTTGAATATACGTGAGATTGAAGTATATTCAGGAGGTGTAAATATTGTGAAAGGTTTCGGTGGAGATACAGTTGATTCAGTATCTGGCTTTTATAAGGATGGTAATGAGTTTCCCCCACAACAATTATTTGACCAACAAACGTCGAGTCTTAATTTTGCTCATACGAACGATGCGAAAACAAATTACTTTAAAATAGATTTGGGAAAAGAGTACTCGGTGATAGATAAAGTTTTGGTATACAATAGAACCGATTGTTGTCATGATAGATGGGCGGGATCGTTTGTTAAGTTATTGGATACTGATGGTAATGAAATTAAGAGATCTGAAAAATTACCATCTAATAGGGGTGAAGCGGGAAATTATAAGGAAGATGGAATTAGAGTTAAAACATTCTTCGCACCTTCAGTAACTACTAGTACAATTGCCCATGGAATGTATGTTAGTGAAAAGCATGCGAATGATACCGCCGCTGACTATTTGAAAAGTGGAAGTGATAAACGAGCGGAAATTGAAGCCGATATTGCAAAAAAGCTCACTTCGTCTGGCGCGGGATCTTTCACGGCTTCAGATATATCAGTTGTCAAAATAGAAGTTAATCGAACAGGAAGACGTGTATGGTCACTTAATGTTACAGTCGAAATTACGAACAGAAAGGAAGCTCCACCTCCACCTCCACCACCTCCACCACCAGCTCCAGCTCCAGCTCCAGCTCCAGCTCCAGCTCCAGCTCCAGCTCCAGCTCCAGCTCCAGCTCCAGCTCCAACCCCTCAGTTAGAAAGTGGTAAAATAATAAAAGTAGTTGAAAAAGAAATCCTTATTTACAATTCTAAACCTGAGACTAAATCACGAAGTTATGCCAGATCTTTTAGTAGTAATGAAAGTCTTAAACGATCTGTTATAGATACTTATATCAGACAACAAAAGGAATCTGATAAAAATTTTATAAATGCAGAATATGTCGAGCCTTTTCGTTTTCGCTTCGTAGCAAATCGAGCTATGGGTCGGGGAGACGCTGGATTCTCTACATATTGGAAAGTATATGTAAAAGTAAATGTATCAGAAATAGGTGATTCCCCGGAAGAAATACAGAGAAAGAAGGACGAGGCAGCAGAAGCTAAGAAAAAATTAGAAGAGGAACGGAAAGCAGAACAACTGCGGAAACAAATGGAGGAAATAGCAAAAGATGTCCTCGAGAAAGAAAATAAATTATATAACGAATTCCCAACAATGAAAAAATCAATAATAAAAGAAATTGTAGCGAAGAGTTGGACCTTGAATTCGGCTAGAACTGAGGTTCAAAAATTATTAAACGAAGAAGAGGCAGCGGCGCGAGCAGCGGCAGCAGCACAGAAAATAATAGACGACGCATTAAAAGCAGCGGCAGCAGCGGCAGCGGCAGAGGCAGCGGCAGAAGCTAAGAAAAAATTAGAAGAGGAACAAAAAGCAGCTGCAATAGTAGCGGAAGCAGAAGCTAAGAAAAAAATAGAAGAAGCGAAGAATGAACAAGAAAGACTAAAAGCTATAAAGGATGCAGAAGAAGCTAAGAAAAAATTAGAAGCAGAACAGAAAGCAGAGGCAGCGGCAGCGGCAGCGGCAGCGGCAGTGGCGGCAGCAGAAGCTAAGAAAAAATTAGAAGAGGAACAAAAAGCGGCTGCAATAGCAGCGGCTAAGAAAAAGATTGAAGATGCAAAACTCGAATATGGTTCTGAAACATGGAACGCAGTTATATTAGGTAAACATGTGAATACGAAAAGTGTTCTCAATTACGAACAATTACAAACTATTAAAATATCCCCAACTACAACATTTTATGACATTATGAAAAATAATATCGTATGGTTTAATTTAGAATCGGTAAAGTATCTTATATGGAGTATATCAAATGATGACACGTATATGGATATTAAGTTTATGAGAAATAAATTATCTGTTAACGAACCGATGCAAATGTATGTGCGACAAGGTAACAAAATGGTTAAAACTGATATGCCTAGTGCAAAAACTACGAGAATAGTAGATGTTTGTTGGGACAATGTGAGAGACGAAATGAAATGTGAAAACAAAACCGTTTATATCAAAATGGATTATAATGAATCTGAACTTAACGAGTCAATTGGTAAAGAGTTAATGACCCCCGTTATAGGAATTCCTATATATACCTTTACTACATTTCCAGATGGAAAATGGTTCAAAATGAAGTATAATCAAGCTAATAAAACGCATTCTTTTAAGAAAATATTACAAACACCGAGTCTAATGCGTGGAACTCAAAGTGTAGAACGCGATATGTTATATAAACGTAAATTCTATGACGATGGTATATATCGATTTAAAGGATCTCGTGTGTGCACAGAATGTGCATTACCAGACGTGAAAGAAGATACTTACGATTTAAGTGAATTTATTATAAAAATCATAAAAGATAAATACGTAATGTATACAAAAGACGATAAATTAATTTCTGGTATGCGTTCGGGTGCGTCTCCGCCAAACGGAAATGCATGGCCAAGTGATCTTATTTTAAATCCAGTAGTAATACCAAAAGATAAAGTTAATAAAACTGATTATGAAAATGCTAAATTTGGTTTAATTGGCGCAATGCCATTTTTACACAGTTTTTCAAATAACGGTGATATTGTACCAAACGAGAAATATTATTCACCAAATAAAAAGTATTATGCTATTTTTATACCTAACGATGGATTATATACTAAAGATGCTGAATCCGATAAATATAAAGTGCGTATACGTACACCGGATTCCACTTCTATTAAATTGTATTCTTCAACAAGGGTGAATGGTGGTTATCATTACCATTCTTTGATATTCTACAAAGATAAAGAAGCTGTGAAGGCCAGACCGGATCTATTCGCCGGCTTCCCCTTTACCCAACGTGTTGATACCGAAAAAACGATCCTCATCCAAAAGTCGTTTTTTCTCAGAAGAAGTTTTGCACTCGTGGTAACGGATGTAGGTGAACTTTTATGTTTGGATTTATATGAAGGTAAAATAATAAACAATTTTGACGAATTCAACTCTCGCATTCGCCCAATCGTACGTGTAAATGAACCAACAATAGACCCATATCAAGAACAATATTCCGGTTATAAGGGAAGACACGCTTTTAACCCACAAATACAAAAACAACTACCCAAACCAATACCATGTTCTATATTTTTACCAAAAAATAATGAAGATAAATACCTGGCTTTCCAATACGGTAGACGTGGCAAGGTTGCGGACAAAAGAAGTGAATCTACACCTTTATACATAAAACCAACAGAAAATTGGGAAAAATATCCAAATACTTATGATGTACAACGTGTAGTTGGCTCCACGTTTTCTTCAGACACTACAACAAAGAAAAAACGAGTTTTGGGAATTTATTCCGGTAGTGGTACCGCTGCACGTGAATTGTCAATGCAGAATTGTAATGGTAGAGATTGTCGTCCTCTAACCGAATCTCAAATAAAACAAAGCATACCAAAATACGAATGTTTAGATATGCCTACTATTCCTCGGGAGAATTGGGACGTTACGTATATGGATGGAAATAACTAAGTATACGCAGGACGTTATGGGTAATTAATAAAATATTAGTTTATATAAGATGAAAGTATTGAATATTGTCATTATACTATCAATAATTTTATTGTTATATAAAATTATTAATGTAGAAAAATATGAATCTGTTAAAGAACCATTTTTTACGCTTTGGGTATCTGCAGCAAAGACGTATGAATATGATACTATATATGTAGAAATATCGGATTATGAAAAGGGTTTGATACACGAAATAGAATACAAGTCTCCAGAACTTTATCTTACTAATGTGCCAAAAAATGAATATATATTACCAGTCGATTATTCGGATGATTTTAAAGATTATTTAGGTAAAAAGGTAGTTATAAAATTTTATAGAAATAGTAAAAATCAAAGTGATTTGTTTCATATTACACATACTATGCTTCCATACTCTAAGGAGGATGAATCGTCATTTGATACATCTAAATTAGAAAATGATGAGGAGTTAATATTTGAAGAAGATACATATAAAGAGGAAGATCAGGTACATGATTGTATAGGAGAGTGGAAAGAAAGTGCACGAGATGGGGGTGACACTTTTACGGAAAAACGTCTTGGAGTGTCCTATTTAAAATCCGAAACAAATGCGGATAAATGGCAAGCGTTGTTAAAGCGTCCACTATATAATAACGGCGCTTTAATTAAAGCCGAAGGCATGCCCACGTTGGCGAAAGGCTCGAGCGAACCAACTACGAGAATACAGCCAGAATATCAAATTGGGGGGCAGAAGTGGACTTATCAACATATTAAACCAGCGAAAAATGGTGGTAAAGAATGTCCTTATCAAAACAATAAAACCATTAAAACGCTTTATTCGGGTAGCATGAAGAGGAACTATAGCGGCGCTTCCGACGAGAACGACGCTCCGTGGGGAATGTATTTGGCACCTGAGGCATGGGCACCCTTTTTAAATCCTAATATAAACGGAAAGATAATAGATGACCCTGAATATATAGTTACTGCAAAAAGCCCAACATATAATGCAGATATGAATGATGTGGCTAAGAAGAAGAAGGAAGAGGAGGACTACAAGAAAACGCCGGAATATCGAGCGGAAGTGGCAGCGGCAGAGGCAGCGGCAGCGGCAGAGGCAGCGGCAGCACAGAAAATAATAGACGACGCACGCGCGGCCGAGCATGCTAGGCGAAGAGCTCAATACTTTGCGGATTTGGAAGAAGAAGCTAAGAAAAAATTAGAAGAAGAACAGAAAGCAGCGGCAGAAGCAGCGGCAGAAGCAGCGGCAGCTTTTCGCGAGAAACATCGAGATCTAACAAAGGCGGGTACGAAAGAAACAGTTTGTGAATCAAAAGGACGAGGAGAATTCGAAAAAGTTTTAAAAGAAAACTCAAGGTACTATCGAGATTATATGAATCGAGACGTTCCATTCAATTCAAATAAATTCGGTGAGAGAATGGGGGAAGTAATGAGCCACGAGATTCAATGGATTGAAAACGCATGTTCAAACAAATCTGTGGACGACTGTCTTACACTGAAAAATACAAATTATAGTGTATACGGCACAGAATATAGTAGATTTTTTGGACAGAGAATGTATGAAAGGCCGAGCCCGCCCGGCGGTAAACATGATTTTGGGGTATGTAACTTGGTTGAATATGAATTTGGTGCGGACGGTGAACGTTTCAAAGTTTAATAAAAAGATGTTATGATATCAGGCTAATAGTAAGGTTGACGGTGTTACTAAGTGAAAAACTTAAAAGGGTATTCATTTTTTATGTGTGTTTATGATAAGATGATACTCGCTATACTTCTACTTATCATAAACGTGTTATTATTCATAAACACGAGGGAACCACAGGAATTAACAGATGTTCGTGAAAAATACAGGACACTCAGGGAACACCTTAAGGATACTAATAATCAGGAATTCAAAATGTTACACAAGGAAATTCCAATTACTGCACACAGGCGTATGAATGGGTCGATCGGATACAATGTGAATAAAGGTAATGATATAGGTTTGTGTATAGATGGTGAACCCAATGAAATATTCCACGTTTTAATACACGAACTCGCACACTGTACGGTTGACGAGTATTCACACAGTAAAGACTTCTGGAAAAAATTTGATGAACTTAGAACAATATGCGTTTCTTTAGGGATATACAGAGAAATACCACAAAGAACCAAATTTTGTGGTAAACACATCCAGGATAAATAATGTTTAGTATTAATAAATGCAATCGTTCGGCGATTTAATGAAAGCGTATTTGTTACTGAATACTTTACTCGCATCTTCGAGTGCGCCCCTACTTTTAAACAATAAATGGTTAAACATGTTTATAATCATGGTC
>Ga0257110_1001121_pt1 | contig 12612 bp, 9 predicted proteins | sample LP_taG_7_FD_190184 | JGI IMG/M metagenome (GOLD analysis project Ga0257110, IMG submission 190184) | Marine microbial communities from Northeast Subartic Pacific Ocean, Canada - LP_J_2015_P26_10m | ecosystem: Environmental > Aquatic > Marine > Oceanic | place: Canada: Northeast Subartic Pacific... | reverse complement strand
TGTTGGTGCTAGTACTTTATCAGCTACTACAATTACCGCATCTACTGCATTTGTTCCAGACGCTTCAGATGGAGCTGCACTAGGTACAACTGCATTAGAGTTTTCAGATTTATTTTTAGCAGATGGTGCAGTCATTTCATTAGGAGATGATGATGATGTAACTCTTACTCATGTTGCTGATACAGGTATTTTATTAAATGGTGCAAATGTAATTCAATTCAATGATGCAAGTCAGAGTATTGGAGCTCCTAGTGCTACTGTATTAGATATTAATGCAACAGATGAGATTGAACTTAATGCAACAGAATTTGAGTTTAATGGTACAACTGCTGATATCAATGCAAACCTAGATGTTTCTGGTACAGCTTTAGTTACAGGTGTTCTTACAACAACTGCTGCAACAGTATTCAATGGTGGTTTTGCTAGTAATGCCGATTCAACTATGGGAACAGATAAAAAGATAATCTTTCGTGATGCTGCGATACATATTAGCTCAACTGCTGATGGTGATTTATCAATTGCAGCTGATGACGAAATAGATTTAACTTCAACTCTGATAGATATCAATGGTAATGCTACTGTATCTGGAACTTTAGGTGTGACAGGTATTGCAACCTTTACTGATGATATAATTATAGGTGATGGAAAGACCATTGGTTCTGCAAGTGATGTTGATGCTATCACTATAGGTTCAGATGGAGATATTACTCTAACACAAGATTTAGAATTACAACATGATGGTGCAATATTATCATTTGGTGCTAATGATGAAATTTCTTTAACTCATGTACATGATACAGGATTACTTTTAAATGCTGCATCAGTAATACAATTTAGAGATTCCGCAATTAATATTGGTTCTCCTGCTGATGGTGATTTAGATATAAATGCTGATGATGAAATAGAACTCAATTCAACCCTAATAGATATCAATGGTAATGTTGAAATTAGTGGTACTGCAGCTATAACTGGTATTGCAACCTTTACTGATGATATAATTATAGGTGATGGAAAAACTATTGGTTCTGCTTCAGATGTAGATGCCATAACAATTGCATCAACTGGTGTAACAACTTTCTCAAAAGCTGTTGTCGGTGCAACTTCAACTGACACAACAAATACTGGAAACGTAACTTTAGATTTTGCTACTTTTACTAACTTTGTTCTTACTTTTACAGGTAATGTAACTCTAGTCAATCCATCTACAGAAGTAGTTGGACAGTCTGGATTTATTGTTTGTATTCAAGATGGTACAGGCTCTAGAACACTTTCATTAGGTACAGATTACGAAACTGCTGGTTCTATTGGTTTCACATTAAGTACTGCTGCAAACGCAAGAGATATTATACCTTATGCAGTTAGTGCTGCTGGTAAAATAATACTAGGGGCAGTTCAGAAGGCATTTGGTTAATGACAAGTCCAATTCAAACAACTATGTTCAATGGTGTAACTCCATTTTACAATGGTGTTACTTCAACATCATTAAGGTTGGTTGCAGCCCAAAGTCAAGCTTTAACTCGAACTCCAGCTGGAGCTGGCAACCAAAGACTATGGACTTGGGCTGCATGGGTTAAACGTGGTAACTTGGAAGCCTCAGGCGGAGGCGTTCAAACTCTTTTTGCTGCTGGTGATGATGCTAACAATCAGTTTCTTATTCAATTTGCTAACAACGGAGATGCAGGAGATTTTCTTAGAGTTGTTGAGTTGCAAGGAGGATCAGTCAGTGTAAATCTTATAACAACCAGAATTTTTCGTGATATATCAAGTTGGTATCATATTCAAGTTGTTGCTGATACAAATCAAGCAACAAATACAGATCGAATCAAAATTTATGTTAATGGATCTCGTCTAACAAGTTTTGGCACAGCAACATTTCCCGGCACTCGAAATCAAGTAACTAAAATAAATGTAGCAGCTAATCACGCAATAGGTAGAGGTGGCGTGTCGAATGATAATTATTTTGACGGATACCTTGCAGAAGTTATTTTTGTAGATGGTACAGCGCTATCACCAGATGCACTTGGTGAACGTAAAAGTAATGTCTGGATACCAAAAGAACCTAATGTTACTTTTGGTACAAATGGTTTTAGATTAAAATTTACAAGTACAGCACATGATGCACCAGAGAGTGAAGGAACTGAAGATACTGATAACATTGGTGCTGATGTATCTGGAGAACATAATAACTGGACTGCTTTAGATTCTATAAGAACATCTGATTGTGCTACTCCTGATAATCCAGAAAATAATTTTGCAGTAATGCAAATTGGTAGAAGAAGAAAAGATGTAGCTAGTCCACTTCCTACTTTTAAAGAAGGAAATCTTAGAGTTGAACATGGAAATGCTGGAGGAAACAGAACAGAAAGCTCTGCCAGTTTTAAATTACCTCCAACTGGTAAATGGTATTATGAAGTATTATGTGTAGATCAAGGAGGAAACTCAGAGTATGGTTACACAGCATTTTCAGAATTTGACCAAACACTGGCAGGAAGTGCCGGCTATAAAGGGAATGGAACTATTGTCAGGGGTGAAGCGAGCGGCGTCACGACAGTAAGTGGATCAAGTTATACTGATGGTGATGTTATTGGTATTAATATAGACCTTGACAATGGTACAACTGATTATAGTAAAAATGGTACAGACCAAACTCAGATGACAGGAGTTCCAACTGATAGAATTTATATTCCAGCAATGCAAGACCAAAATACTGGAGAACATCAAGCAAACTTTGGTCAAGACAGCTCATTCTCTGGTGCAAAAACTGCTGGCACTAATACAGATGCCAATGGGATTGGGGCATTTTTTGGAACACCAAAAACTGGTCATCTTGCAATGTGTAGTGCTAATCTTCCAGAACCAACAGTAGGGGGTGCAGCTGGAGCAGCTGCAAATAATTATTTTCAACCAGTTCTATATACTGGTAGTGGTAATAGCAATAACGAGATAGCAGTCGATTTTCAACCAGACTGGATTTGGATCAAGAACAGGGCTACAACTGATCCCCATGTTTTGACAGATTCAGCTCGTGGTGTAACTAAAGAAATACAAGCAAATGAAGCAACAGAAGAAACAACAAATGATGATGGAGTAACGGCTATTACTGGAAGTGGATTTACTGTTGGTGATGATCTTTTATATAACACTGTTAATGAAGCATATGTTGCTTGGTGTTGGAGAGCAAATGGTGGAACAGCAACAGCAACAATAAGTGAAAGTGGTAATAACCCTGCCGCAGTAGTACAAGCAAATCCTGATGCTGGATTTAGTATTATAACTTATACTGGTACAGGGGCTGCAGGAACTATAGCACATGGTTTAGGTGCTAAACCAGCAATGATAATGATTAAAAATCGGGATGTGGGCGACAATTGGAGTATGTACCATCAAGGTAATGTACATCAAGATGATGGGGAAGATTTCAGTATCGTTTTTAATGATAATGGAGCCAGAGTTGATGATGCTACATTTTTTAATGATACTGCACCAACATCTACTGTATTCACAATTAATACAAACCATTCTGTAAATGCAGATGGTGAAGCGTATGTAGCTTATGTATTTGCAGAGGTTGATGGTTACTCAGCATTTGGTAGATATGTTGGCAATGGAACAGCAGATGGGGCTTTTGTTTATACTGGGTTTAGACCTAGTTATGTTTCGCTTAGACATATTGATAATGCGGGCGAAAATAATACTATTTATGACGATGAACGCCAATTTAATGGTATTGTAAACGTCCTTTTTCAAAACACCAATTCTGCTGAAATCAGTGCTAGCTTAGCTAACGCACATATTGAGTTTTATGCTAATGGATTTAAACTAAAATCAGATAATTTAAATGTCAATTCAAAGAAATATGTTTATAATGCATGGGCAGATTCACCAGTTAAGTATGCAAATGCATTCTAAAAATGTTATAAATATAAGTAAGGAATTAGGAGAAAAATAATGCCTTGGAAAACATCGGGCGGCACATATTTAAAAGAGGGTAGAAGCTGGACAGATAGTGACGGCATTAAACACCCATCAAACTGGACGATATGGACAGATGATTATAAAACTGATACTATAGGTCTTACTTGGGAAGACCCATTAGGGCCTTTTGATGAATTTTATTATTGGGGTTGGAACAGTGATAAAGATGCATTACTACCAAAACCTCTTGCTGGATTACAATCTTCAAAAGTAAAATCCGCAAAATCAGAAGCAGCAATCCTCCTTTCAAAAACTGATTGGTATGTGGTTCGTAAATCAGAAGCGAATACTGCAATACCAGCAGAGATTACTGCATACAGAACTGCCATAAGAGCAAACTATGCATCACTTAGAACTGCAATCAATGATACATCTGATATTGCTGGATTACAAGCATTATATGTAACTGTTGCTGGTGCGTCATCAACTTCAAAAGAAATTGATGCAACATCCTCTGATGTTGTAAGTACAACAAATAATACTATTACAATCAATGGTCATGGCTTTGTAGATGACGAACAAGTTAGTTATGATGTTGGAGTTAACTCTGATGACGATGTTGCAGCTGTGATTGGTGGTCTTGTAAATAATGCAGTTTACTTTGTACACACTGCTACAACGAATACATTTAAACTTTCTGAATCACATAGCAACTGTGGAGATGCAGCTGTAGTATCGTTAAGTGGATTATCAAGTGATGGAGATGCACAGACATTTACTTCACAGGGTAAACCAAGTAAAGGTCAAACATGGCCAATAGAAAAACAATTAAAGTATGATGGCGCATAATTATGACTATACTAACTAAAACTGTATTAGAATAATGAGAAAAAAAAACAAGGATTTCCCCTTCTTATAAATAGTAATTATAAAGAGGAGTATTATGCCTTCGCCACAGCTTGAGTTGAAATCAGATATTGCTAGTTTGTTTAAGGACTTGGAAGACATTGCAAGTACTACTCAAGTTAATGCACCCCATGTTCCAACAATAGAAAATGCAGATATTACTGAACTTTTTAGTGGGTTGAATGAAGCCCATAAAGAAGCACAAATTGAAGTTGAACTAAAATTATCCCTAAATGAAAAAGAGAAACTAGAAGCGTTCTCTACTCTTATTGAAACCTTTGATGAGATTATTCAACCCGAAACCACACCCGAAGTTATCCAAGAAAAAATTGTTGAACCAATCAATGAAGGTGCAAAACTAGAAGCACTTGAACAACTATTCTCTGAACTAATTGAACCAGAACCAATAGTAGAGATAGTTGAAGAACCTAAAAATATTATTGTTGATGAAGTTGAAACAGAATCTTTAGTAGAAGAACCCACAAATGTAGAAAAGAAAGCAGACCTTGTAGATAAGGCTATTGTACATCTTAATGATATGCAAGAAAAAACTACAGTTAAAGAAGAAGTAGCACAGATTACAACTCTACGAAAAGAGTTTGATAACTTTAGATCACTCATTGGACAACAAATAGCATCATCACAAATGTCTGGTGCTGGTGGTGGTGAAGTTAGACTTGAGTTTATGGATGATGTTGATAGAAATACCGCAAAAGTAAATGGTAAGTTTCTAAAGTATCAATCGTCTACTGGTAAGTTTATTGGTGCAGATGCTGGTGTAACAGACGAACAACTACAAGATGTTGTTGGTGGAATGATTGGTAGCAATACTGAAAGTGGTATTGCAGTTACTTATGATGATACAAACGGAAAGTTAGATTTTACAGTTGGTACACTTAATCAAGATACTACTGGTAATGCTGGCACAGCTACTGCACTTGAAACTGCAAGAACGATAGCTGGTCAATCATTTAATGGAACTGCAAATATTGCTATTGCAAGTACAGACTTATCAAACACAAGTGCGATTACTCTTTTAACAGCATCACAAACATTAACAAATAAAACTCTGACTAGTCCAGTTATAAATACAGGAATAAGTGGTACTGCATTTTTAGACGAAGACGATTTATCAAGTGACTCTGCAACAAAGGTTGCATCACAACAATCAATTAAAGCATATGTTGATGCAGCTGAATTACGAACTAGAGCATTTGCAATTGCTATTGGTGCTGGACTTTAGTTATTGACTAAATAGTATATAAAGGAAGAAAAAATGGCTATTCCAAGTTCAAAAGCAACATTAAAATCATACTGCCTAAGAGCATTAGGTTTTGGTGTTATTGACATAAACGTATCTGATGACCAAGTAGATGACAGGTTAGATGAAGCTTTACAATATTTCGCACAATATCATTATGATGGTATTGAGAAAATGTATCTCAAACATCAGATTACTGCGGCAGATAAAACTAGAGCTCTTTCTAATACAACTACAACTGCAACAGATCCAGTAGATAGTACTATTACTGCATCTTTCTCAGAAGGAAATAATTTCATTCCAATGCCAGAGGCGGTAGTTTCTGTATTAAATGTTTTCCCATTTGACGATGTTGCAACAAACAATATGTTTGATATTAGGTATCAACTTAGATTGAATGACCTATACGATTTTAGTTCTACTTCTGTTATACATTACCAACAAACAATGCAACACTTAGATTTTCTTTCACATATTCTTGTTGGTGAAAAGCCTGTTCGTTTTAATCAACACCAAAATAGATTATACATTGACATGGATTGGACAAATGATATTGAAGCAGATGAATTTATAATCATTGAATGTTATCGTAAGATTGACCCAGCATCATATAGTGATGTATTTGATGATATCTATTTGAAAAGATATGCAACGGAATTAATAAAAAGACAGTGGGGTGCAAACCTTTCTAAATTTAATGGTGTCGCAATGTTAGGTGGCGTCACAATGAATGGTGGAGAAATCTATCAACAAGCACAAGAACAACTAGAAAGACTAGAAGAACAAATTCAGTTATCATTTGAAACACCAATTGACTATATGGTAGGATAATCAAATGTCAACTAATAGTGCATTTCATACAAGTAATCTACATTCTCTTGCAACAGAGAGAAGTTTGTATCAAAACTTAATCAAAGAAGCCATACAGATATATGGACATGATGTGTATTATGTTAATCGTGATACAGTTGCTTTAGATAATGTACTTGGAGAAGATAGTCTTTCTTCGTATACAAAACAAACACCAATCGAAATGTATGTAGAAGATGCAGAGGGATTTGGTGGCGACAAAGAAATCATAACGCAATTTGGTTTAGAGAATCGTAATGAGATTACATTTGTAGTTTCTAAAGAACGATTCCAAGAAATGGATAGTCAATTTGTTATTGAAAGTGGAACAGATACAACTGGTGGGGGTATACTTTTAGAATCTGGAAGTATAGATCAATCAGGCAGTTCATCTACACTTTCAAGTGTGCAAGGAGATGACAACTTTTATGTATTACAGGATATAGCTTCTACAGATGCAGATAGACCACAGGAAGGGGATTTAGTTTATCACCCTGTTATTGCAAAAATGTTTGAGATAAACTTTGTAGATCACGATGAACCTTTCTATCAACTAGACAACAATCCTGTATACAAACTAAGATGCAAACAATTTGAATATAGTTCAGAAGATATTGCTACTGGTATTGATACTATTGACACAATTGAAGATGATCTATCAAGATCCTCAAGTGCGTTCCAGTTTACACTTGAAAATGAAGTTGGTTCTATTCAATTAGAAAATGCAGCTGATACTGGTGACGCAGAGTTCTTAATCTCGGAAGACTATATAGTAGGAGATTATGTTACAGATAAAACAGCACAAAATGAGTTATTTGATGTACTTGATGATACTGTTATTGATTTTACAGAATCAAATCCATTTGGTGACGTAGGAAGTAGTACATAATGAAAAAGGAGAATATAATATGTTAGGTCAAACTTTTTACCATGAAACTGTACGCAATGTAATTGTTGCGTTCGGAACAATGTTTAATAATATTCAGATTGTTCGTAAGGACAATACTGGAGCAATAACACAGTCAATGAAAGTTCCACTTGCATACGGCCCAAAACAAAAATGGTTAGCTCGATTAGATCAAGACCCATCACTTGCAACAGCTGCAGCAATCACTTTACCAAGAATAGGTTTTGAAATTGGTTCATTAAGTTACGACCCAACCAGAAAAATGAATCGAGTTCAAAAGTTTAAAAAAGTAAAATCTTCAAGCAGTGCTTCAGGAAAACTTGATACACAGTATATGCCTGTTCCATATAATATGGATATTACTTTATATGCCATGGCAAAAAACTCTGATGATGCATTACAAATTGTAGAACAAATTCTTCCATTTTTTCAACCAGATTATACAATCACATTGAATGATAACTCGGACATGGGAATTAAGAAAGATGTTCCTATTATCTTGACAGATGTTAGTTACGAGGACAATTATCAAGGTGACTTTGAAAGTCGCCGTGCAATCATTTACACCTTATCATTTACAACTAAGTTTTATCTATATGGCCCTGTCACTTCTTCAAGTGTTATCAAGACTGTACAGGTCGATCAGTTTGCAAATCTACCAGAAGTTTCTCCCAAAAGAGAACAGAGATATACAGTTACTCCTAATCCATCATCAGCTGATGCAGATGACGATTTCGGTTTCAGTGAAACATCATCATTCTTTGAAGATGCGAAAACTTATGATCCTGTTTCTGGAACAGACGTAAAGTAAATATTGAAAATTAAGGATTGTTATGAAAGACGCTGATAAAATTATTGGTGGGGCTTTAGGAATACTAGAGTCTGACCCTATCGAAAAATCAATTAAGGAACAGAGTAATGTTCCTCGCGTTGTACCAGCTACCAATGAAGATGATATTGACAACGATTACAAATATCAAAGAGAAAATCTTTATAATCTTATTGAGCGTGGTCAAGATGCTATAGATGGTATTCTTGAACTTGCAAAAGAATCAGAACACCCAAGAACTTATGAAGTTGCATTGAATGGTATTAAACAAGTTGCAGAAGTAACAGAAAAACTTGCAGACCTTCAAGAAAAAATGAGAAAACTAAAAGAAGTTCCTAACAACGCACCCAAAAGTGTAACTAATGCATTGTTTGTTGGTTCTACTGCTGAACTACAAAAAATGTTAAAGGGTACAGATAAGTGATTGAAACAAAAGATAACAAAAATGCTTATCTTGGAAATCCTCTACTCAAAAGAGCCAATGTATCTCAAAATTGGACTAAGAAACAATTACTTGAATATTCAAAGTGTATGGAAGATCCCCTATTCTTTATTCAAAATTATGTAAAAATTGTTTCTCTTGATGAAGGTTTAGTTCCTTTCAAAATGTACGACTTCCAAAAAGAAATGGTTGGAACATTTCATAACAATCGCTTTACAATTTGTAAACTACCAAGACAATCTGGTAAGTCTACTATTATGATCTCATATTTATTACACTATGCATTATTTAACGATAGTGTTAATATTGCAATCCTCGCAAACAAAGCTTCAACTGCAAGAGATTTGTTAGGCAGACTACAACTTGCGTATGAAAATTTACCCAATTGGTTACAACAAGGAGTTATGTCTTGGAACAAGGGTTCTTTAGAATTAGAAAATGGTTCTAAAATACTTGCATCTTCTACTTCTGCAAGTGCGGTTCGTGGTGGTTCTTATAACATTATCTTCCTTGATGAGTTTGCGTATGTACCATCCAATGTTGCTGAACAATTTTTTAGTTCTGTATATCCTACCATCTCATCAGGTAAAACTACAAAAGTAATGATAGTAAGCACACCTCATGGTATGAATATGTTTTACAAACTATGGGTAGATGCAGAGGAAGGAAGAAATAGTTATATTCCTATAGAGGTTCACTGGAGTGAAGTGCCAGGCCGAGATGATAAATGGAAAAAGGAAACTATTGCAAACACAAGTGAACAACAATTTAACACAGAATTTGAGTGTGAGTTTCTTGGTTCTATTAATACACTTATATCTCCATCAAAGTTAAGAAGTTTGACATATAAAACTCCAATTCAGTCAAATGCTGGATTAGATGTCTATGTACAACCAAAGGAGGGTAATACCTACCTATTGACTGCTGATGTCGCCAGAGGAGTAGCTAACGACTTCTCAGCGTACATTGTATTTGATGTTACAGAAGTTCCGTACAAGATGGTTGCAAAGTACAGAGATAACGAAATAAAACCCCTGTTGTTTCCACAGAAAATATATCAAGTTGCAAAGGCATATAACATGGCATTTGTTTTGATTGAAGTAAATGATATTGGAGAACAGGTTGCTAACGCAATGCAGTTTGATATGGAATACGATAACCTTATTATGGCATCTATGCGTGGTCGTGCTGGACAAATCTTGGGTGGTGGTTTCTCTGGTGGTAGAGCTCAGTTGGGTGTAAGAACAACTAAAGCGGTTAAAAAAATAGGGTGTTCTAATCTAAAACAATTGATTGAAGATAATAAACTTATCGTAGAAGATTTTGATACAATCAACGAACTATCTACATTTATTTCTAAAGGTTCATCTTTTGAAGCAGACGACAGATGCCATGATGATATGGTTGCGTGTTTGTTTATCTTTGCGTGGGTAACAGACCAGACATATTTTAAAGAACTTACAAACAATGATATTAGAGAACAGATGTATAGAGAAAATCAAGATCAACTAGATCAAGATATGGCTCCATTTGGATTTCAAGTTAATGGATTAGAAGATGAAAACTTAGGTACTATGGTAGACGAATACGGAACAAAATGGAGTCCAATCGTTAGAGATTATGACTCTAATTGGTAACTAAGTTAAACTTTGTAAAATTATAGATAGTATGCAGTTATTAAAGAAACTCAATTAAATCATTGTCAAGTTTTATCCAACAATTAAAACAAACAACTTTACATTGATTCATTAATTTATGCACTTCTTTTCTACTTTCGTTATTAGTACCAACACGTTTTGCTTGTTTACGAATTAATACATCATGTGGATAAAGTTTAAGGCATACAGTTTCACTTTCACCACAATGAATACAAAATTCGTCACCAAGATGATTATTTAACCAAGATACTCTTTTTTGATAGTTCCTACGAGCTACCTTTTTAATAGTTTCTTTATATTTTTCGTAATGTTTATTTACCATACATGTATTTATAAGTTTTACAGCATATAAAACACAGTTTTTAGAAACTTAGTTTTTATAAATACTATTAACAAAAAGAGTAATCTCTAGATTAAGGAGCAAGAATTATGTCATTTTTAGTCTCGCCTGGCGTTAGTGTCAGAGAAGTAGATTTAACGAATGTAGTTCCAGCTGTTGCAACCTCTGTTGGTGCAATCGCCGGTGCGTTTCAAAAAGGGCCAGTTTCTTCAGTAACAACAATTACTTCAGAAGTAGAACTGGTTAGAACATTTGGTAAACCAAATTCAAGTAACTTTGAAGCATGGTTTACTGCAAGTAATTTTTTACAATATGCAGATAATTTAAAAGTAGTTAGAGCTGCTTCTGGTATTTTAAATGCTGGTGCAAACTCTGGTATTCTCATTCGTGATGACGACCACTATCAAGCATCTTTTGAAGATGGATCTGGTTCTCATGGAGAATGGGCCGCAAGGACTGCTGGAACACATGGTAACTCACTTGGTGTTGATATCTGTCCAAGTGCAAGAGCGTTTGCACAACCATTAGGTTCACTAAACTTAGTAAATGGTGCTGGTGCAGTTGGTGACTTATCAATTACAGTAGATAACCAAGATGCAACTGATGCTACAATCGCAATCGGTGATATCATTTCTTTCCAAACTGCTTCAGCTGTTGTTGCAACAGTTGCTGGTGCAATCACAGTTGCTACTAAAAACTTAGTAGTTGACGGAAACTCTGGTACAATCGTAGTTGGAGATAGAGTACTTGGTGCTGGTATATCAGACGGAGATGTAGTTGTTAAAGTTGCATCAATAACTGACCAACAAAACCTTGTTCTTGATAAAGCAATCATAGTTGCAAACGACATACCTCTTGTATTTTCAAAAGATACACAAGTAGAATCAAAAGGTGAAGAATACGAAGTAACTGCTGTTTCAAGTGAAACTTTAACAATTCGTTTCCTTGATGACCCTGCTGGAGCTGGTTTGCAAACAATCATTCCAGACAACTCACTTATTACAAGACGTTGGAGATTCTCTGACTTATTTGATTCAGCGCCCGGCACATCTGCTTGGTCAACTGCAAATGGTCGTGGAGAAAAAGACGAAATTCATGTTGCAGTATATGACACAACAGGAGATGTTACAGGATTCGATGTTGATGTTGCTGGACAAAGAACTGCTGCGATGATTGAAGTATTTGCTAATATGTCAAAAAATCCTAATGCAAAAACATCTGAAGGTTCTAACAACTATTATTCAGATGTTATCTTTGCACAATCACAGTTCATATACTGGACAGACCATCTTGCTGCTGGTTCTAACTGGGGAACAGATATTGCAACTGGTACAGACTATACATTAGTATCTGGAGTTGATGTTTCTGCATTGACTGGCGGTACAGATGATTATAGTGTAACAGCTGGTGAAGTTGAACTCGCATACGACTTGTTTGCAAACACAGAAACATTAGACATTAACCTAGTATTAGGTGGTGCATCTAGTGCTGTTGCTGACACAGAA
>Ga0257110_1001120_pt1 | contig 12615 bp, 7 predicted proteins | sample LP_taG_7_FD_190184 | JGI IMG/M metagenome (GOLD analysis project Ga0257110, IMG submission 190184) | Marine microbial communities from Northeast Subartic Pacific Ocean, Canada - LP_J_2015_P26_10m | ecosystem: Environmental > Aquatic > Marine > Oceanic | place: Canada: Northeast Subartic Pacific... | reverse complement strand
CGAAGAATAGTCTCTTAAATCTATACATTGAGAGTTTGTCGGGTCTACAGAATATCAAGACATTAGCTTCACAATAGATTATTAAATTGGTAAATTGATTTATCAATTAATTGGAGAAGGTAAAATGGCTATAGCAATAAGAACTTTTTTGATAGCTCTTGTATTCGCAGCTTTAATTTTTATATTAGGCGCTAATAATATCTTTTCTATAAAAGATGATTTCACGGATTTCTCTATAGACCCACTCAAAGAATCCACGCAGGTGGTTGAAAACCAAAATAGAGATGCTTTTTTTGGTGATTTGCATGTACATACAACTTACTCATTTGATGCTTTTATATTTGGTACGACTGCAACGCCTGATGATGCATACAGATATGCAAAAGGGAATTCAATCAAACATCCTCTGGGTTTTGATATGCAACTTGATGACCCTCTAGATTTTTATGCCGTAACAGATCATGCGGCATGGCTAGGAATGTTACAGGCTTACGCTGATCCAAATACAAAACCAGGACAATTAGATTTTGCATCTGACCTGCATGGTTTGAATGATCCAGAGAATCAAAATATCAATACCTTTTTAAGGCGATCAGGTCTTTTTGCAAGTCTAATTACTGACGAACTTATTGCGCCATCTAGTAACCCTTTAAAGATGTTAACTGCTTACCTTCAAGAAGACACAATTTATGCTACCAAAGCATATGATAGACAAACTCATCAATCTGCCTGGCAAGATATTGCTCAAGCAGCAGAAAGACACAATGTTCCAGGAGAATTTACAACTTTTATTGCTTATGAATTTACTTCTAGTGGACCCGGGCAAAGTAATTTACATAGGAATGTAATTTTTCAAGATAGCAAAGCTCCTATTCAGCCCTTTTCTATAGCCGACTCTAGAAACCCCGAAGATTTATGGGATTGGATGGACGGTCTGCGTAAACAAGGTGTAGAAAGTTTGGCTATTCCTCATAACTCTAATGGATCTAATGGTCAGATGTTTAAATTAGTAGATTGGGCAGGGAACCCAATGGATGATGAATATGCCACTAAAAGAATGAGAAATGAACCTTTAGTTGAAATAACTCAAGTAAAAGGTACTTCGGATACTCATCCGTTACTTTCGCCAGAGGATAAATGGGCAGATTTTGGGATAATGAATAATAGAGTAGCATCTCCTTTCTATTCAAAGCCAACAGGAAGCTACGTAAGAGAAGCATATCTAGCAGGGTTATCACTAGAATCTGAATTCCAGATAAATCCTTATAAATTCGGTTTGGTAGGAGCAAGTGATACTCATACTGGAGCTATTTCCGATAAAGAATCCGATTATCATTCTAAGATTGGAATACTCGATGGAACTCCTGAATTAAGAGGAGCTGCTCCATTATCGGAATCTTTTAAAAAACAAATTGAAGAGTCTGGATCAAACGTAATTATAAGAGGTACTAAAAAGATTGATGGTCAAGATTACATAGATACAGGCTATACAGAATGGGGTGCTTCTGGTTTGGCAGCAGTATGGGCAGAAAACAATACAAGAGAATCTATTTACAATGCTTTTCGTAGGAAAGAAACTTTTGCAACAACAGGCAGTAGAATAAAAGTTAGATTTTTTGGTGGATATGAACTTGATAATATATTTAAAGAAATAGACCCCGTGAAGTTTGCCTATTCTAATGCGGTTACGATGGGTTCAGACTTACTTGCTAAAGATAGCCAAAATCCTATGTTTATGGTTTGGGCGTTGCGCGACATCAAAAGAGCACCTCTTGATAGAGTTCAAATTATCAAAGGATGGACTGAGCTTAGCGGCAAACCTCACGAAGAAATATATGATGTAGCTTGCTCTGATGGAAGAAAACCAGACCCCATATCTAATTTATGTGAAGATAATCAGGCGAGTGTAAACCTAGAAAATTGTCAAATATCAAAAAATTTAGGCGCAAATGAACTCAAGGGAGTATGGAAAGATCCCAATTTTAATGCAGATTTGAAAGCATTTTATTATGTAAGGGTTCTAGAAAATCCGACATGTAGATGGTCTTCTTGGGACGCACTTAAGTCAGGAGAAAAACCTAGAGAAGATATTGCTGCAACAATTCAAGAAAGAGCATGGAGCTCACCAATCTGGTTTGTTCCAGACAATAAAGGAACAATTTTTAGTAACATTCTTCCTGATGATGTTTAGGCCCAAGAAATAGATTACTGAGATATTTTCTTTTGTCTCAATTACGACAAAATCTTACCTTTTCAATAAGGTGATAAGTTGTTAAATTATCTCAACTTAATTTGGGGAGATATATGAACAATATTCACAAAGGTTTGCTTGGCTACTTATTAATTTTCTTTCTTTGGAGTTGCACTTCCCCAGATGATATCGTCGATTATTCCGAAGATTTATTAATTGCAGATCCTCTGCCGGGATCCACTCCTGGTTTTAGTGAAGATAAGAATGTCTATTTTGGTGACTTGCATGTACATACCAAGCACTCATTTGATGCCTATATTTTTGGAACTACGGCTACTCCTGATGATGCATACAAATATGCAAAAGGAAATTCCATCAAACATCCTTTGGGGTACGACATGCAGCTTAGAGAGCCCTTAGACTTTTATGCAGTAACAGATCATGGATTTCTCTTAGGAAGTGTTGAGGGTTGGGCTGATCCCAATAATGGCAGGGCAGGCACTGAGCCTTTTCATAATATAAATGCACCAGAAAATCTCAATCAGGAATCTATAGCTGCGAGGTCTCAACTTTTTCAAAACTATGTCAGAAATATAGCTCAATTTAGTAATATCTGGACCAGAACAGTAGCCTACTTCTCTGGGGATACAGCTAGAGGCTCAACCATATATGATATGGATGTTCATCGAACTGCATGGAAGGATGTAATTCAAAGTGCTCAGCGACATAACGATCCAGGTAATTTTACAACTTTCGTAGCATATGAATTTACTTCTTCAACCACTAGATCAGCCAATACCCAAGATGCATCGGCACTGGGTTGTTTGTTCACTGGAAATGGCTGTGGTTTTGAAGGTTCACCTCCATTTGAGAATGCCAATTTACATAGAAATGTCATTTATAAAGGAAATAAGTTTACAGTTGAACCTTTTACAAGACTTAAGTCTGTAAACCCAGAAAATCTTTGGTCTTGGATGGATGATTTACGAGAGAATGGCGTAGATACAATAGCTATTCCACATAATTCTAATGGTTCTAACGGACAAATGTTTGAGATGGAAAATTGGGAAGGACTTCCTATCAGTACTCAATATGCTGAATTCAGAATGCGAAATGAACCACTTGTAGAAATGACTCAAGTAAAAGGTACTTCGGAAACGCATCCAATATTATCTCCTAATGATGAATGGGCAGACTTTGAAATTATGTGGCAAAGAGTTGGAAATTCAGCTTATAGCAGACCTTTTGGCAGTTACGTAAGACAAGCTTATCTTGATGGTTTAGGCATGGAAGAGGAGGGAAGAGGTAACCCTTATAAATTTGGAATGGTTGGAGCTAGTGACACACATACCGGTGCAATTTCAGATGATGAATCAGATTTCCATTCCAAAATTGGAATTTTCGATGGTACTGCCGTTGGCCGAGGATCAGTTCCTATATCTGATGAAGATGTTGAATTGTTAACTGGAGGTCAGGATATTAGACAACTAGCTTTCAAGAAGATTGGTGATAGGAATTTCAATAATACAATTTTTAACACATGGGGAGCTTCTGGGATTGCTGCTGTATGGGCTGAAGAGAATACAAGAGATTCAATATTTGATGCTTTTAGAAGAAAAGAAACATATGCAACATCTGGAAGTAGAATCAAGCTAAGATTTTTTGGGGGTTATGATTTAGATACATCTATCCTTTCAAAAGCCGATCTCATTAAAGAGGCTTACAAAAAAGGCGTCCCTATGGGTCAGGATTTAGCTGCTTCTGAGGGCAAAGCACCTTCTTTCTTAATCTGGGCTATGCGAGATAAAAATGCCGCTCCATTGCAAAGAGTTCAGATCATAAAAGGTTGGGTTGAAAAATCTACTGGACGTCCTTATGAGGAAGTCATAGATGTAGCTTGCTCAGATGGTTTAATACCCGATCCTGCTACCAACAGATGTCCCAATAATAATTCTTTAGTTGATATTTCTGATTGTTCAATTAGCTCAGATAGAGGCGCTAATGAGATAAAGACAGTTTGGACGGATGATTCCTTTGACTCGTCCGTTAAGTCTTTCTATTATGTAAGGGTATTAGAGAATCCTAGTTGCAGATGGTCAACTTGGGATGCAGTTAAAAATGGAACTAAACCTAGAGAAGATTTACAACCAACAATACAAGAGAGGGCTTGGTCCTCTCCAATTTGGTATTCGTATTAATTAGTTATTAAAGGAGAAATAGCATGTTACAAAATGATCCCGAACTTTTTGAACTATCTATGTCTGAGAAAACTCAGCCATTGATGGATTTAGTAAAAAAACATTGTGAAGAGAATATTAAGCCTATTCAGCAAGAGTATTCTGCGTTACAAAATGAAAAAGAAGATAGATGGTCTTGGCATCCAAGACAAACCGAACTTATGGAAGGTGCTAAAGAAAAGGCAAGAGAGTTGGGTTTGTGGAATTTCTTTTTACCTGATCCCGATGGAAATATTGGTGATGGTCTAACTAATCTTGATTACACTTATGTCGCAAGTGAAATAGGTAAATATGCATTAGCATCAGAGAGTATGAATTGTTCTGCACCTGATACTGGAAATATGGAAGTATTAGAGAGGGTAGGAACTGAAGCACAAAAGAAACAATGGCTTGAACCTCTTCTTAATGGAGAGATTAGATCAGCTTATGCAATGACAGAGCCAAATCTAGCATCTTCAGATGCAAAAAATATAAGCACTAGTGCTGTTCTTGATGGAGACGAGTGGGTCATTAATGGTGAAAAGTTCTACATCTCAGGTGCCGGAGATCCAAGATGTAAAATTATGATCACGATGGTCAAAACTAGTCCAGATGCCCATCCTTCAAAACAACAATCGCAGATTTTGGTCCCTAAAGACACTCCTGGAGTTCAGATACTAGAAGGCATGCAAGTTTTTGGTCATGATCATGCTCCTCATGGTCACATGCATATTAAATTTGATAATGTCAGAGTGCCTAAGGAGAATATTTTACTTGGTGAAGGAAAGGGTTTTGAAATCTCTCAAGTTAGATTAGGACCAGGTCGTATTCATCATTGTATGAGGACTATCGGTAAGGCCGAGATAGCACTCGAGTTGATGGTCAAGAGAGCTGGAACAAGGGAAGCTTTCGGTAAGCCTATTGCTAAACTTGGCGGTAACTTAGAAATTATCTCAAGAGCAAGAATAGAAATAAACGCTATGAGGTTAGCGGTACTTCAAGCTGCTAAGGCAATGGATGTTCTTGGCAACAAAGAAGCTAGAGTTTATGTGAGTGCAATAAAAGCAATGGTTCCTGAGAAGGCTTGTAAAATTATTGACCAAGCTATTCAAATGCATGGAGCTGCTGGTATTTCACAATGGACACCTTTAGCAGGACTTTATACCGATATTAGACATTTAAGATTTGCAGATGGTCCCGATGAAGTTCATCACATGGTTGTGGGAAGAGCAGAAATGCAAAAATATGACTTATGGTAGAGACTAGTTTCTAAATTTTAGAAATAAGTTCATGAAAAAAGTCTTAATTGCCAACAGAGGTGAAATTGCAATTCGTATTGCTCGAACTTGTAATGATTTAGGTCTTAAAACTGTTGGTATCTATTCAGAAGATGATGCCAACTCTCTTCACCTTTCAAAGGTAGACGAAGCTTATAAGATTGATGAAAAGGGAGCTCAAGCTTATCTCGACATTAAAGAGATCATTAGAATAGCCAAAGAGTCTAAGGCAGATGCTATTCACCCAGGGTATGGCTTTTTAAGTGAGAATTCTTTGTTTGCTTCTGCTGCCAAAAGAGCAAAGATTAAATTCATAGGACCTAACGAAAGAACTTTAAAAATATTTGGAGATAAAACTTCTGCAAAAGAACTTGCTTCAAGTTTAAATATTCCAGTAATCGCAGGTACCCATGAAAAAACCTCTATAAGAAAAGCTCAAAGCTTCATGAAGTCTTTAAAAAAGAATTCATCAGTTGTCATTAAGGCTATCTCAGGAGGAGGTGGTAGAGGTATGAGAGTGGTCTCTAAGATAGATGACTTGAAAGAGTCTTTTGATAGAGCCGCTTCAGAAGCCAAAGCATCTTTTGACTCTCCTGACTTGTATCTAGAGGAGTATCTAAAAAACTATAGGCATATTGAATTTCAGATTATTGGTGACGGGACAGGAGGAGTAAGTCATTTACATGAAAGAGAATGCTCAATTCAAAGGCGACATCAAAAACTGATAGAAATAGCTCCTAGTCCAAGTCTCGATCTGGAATTAAAAAGTAAGATGGTTGAAGCCTCTCTGGCATTGACTCAAAAATTAAAATATGAAGGTTTGGCAACTATAGAGTTTTTAGTCAATGTTGAAAAAAATGACTATAGATTTATTGAATGTAATCCTAGATTACAAGTAGAACATACAGTTACTGAGTCGGTATTGTCTTTGGATATTGTAAAGGCACAAATTCAAGTCGCGTCAGGCAAAACCTTAAAACAAATTAAGTTAGAGCAAAAAAATGTTCCCGAACCTAAGGGATATGCGATTCAATCAAGAGTTAATATGGAGACCATTGATTCCAAAGGGAACGCCAATCCTGGAGGAGGAATTTTTGAAAAATTTGATCTTCCTTCCGGTCCGGGAGTTAGAGCAGATAGTTATGGTTATGCCGGATATGAAACAAACCCTTTGTTTGATTCATTAATTGCAAAAATAATCACATATTCATCTGAAGATAACTTTAAACAAGCAATTAAGAGAAACTATAGATCTCTCTGTGAATTTAAAATCGTTGGAGTCCCTACTAATTTAGATTTATTAAAGAATATTCTGGTAAATCAAGATTTTAAAAATAATAAAGTCCACACCAATTTTTTTGAAAACAACGTAGCACTCCTAACTGACTTAAAAACCCATGCAGATCTTTCTGATATAAATAGAAGCATCCCTAAAGATCAGCCTAAGAGAGGAAAGATAGAGAACCTTGATCCATTGGCAGTTCTTGATCATGGCAAATCTGGAGGAGCATTCGTTGATCAATCAGAAAATATTCTAGACCTTCAACAGCAAGATATTAAAGAAGGTTACGAGAGTGTAAATGCTCCCATGCAAGGGATGATTGTTAAATTTGATGTCAAGGTAGGGGATAGTGTCTGGGAAGGAAAAATTTTAGGAGTTATGGAAGCCATGAAAATGGAACATGAAATTACTTCTCAAGTCAGTGGAGTAGTAGAAGATATATCAGTTACAAGTTTAGATACGGTCTTTGAAGGACATTCATTGATGCTAATTCGTCGTGCTGATGTCGAAAAACAAACATCTAGTGAAGATGAGGAAGTTGATTTGGACTGGATCAGGCCAGACTTAAGAGAGGCGCTAGATAGAAAGGAAGCTAGTCATGATATTAATCGCCCAGAAGCGGTTAAGAAGAGATATGGAACAGGTCATAGAACAGCAAGAGAAAATATTGAACATCTATGTGATGAAGGAAGTTTCCTTGAATATGGCTCCGTAGTAATGGCTGCTCAAAGGCGAAGAAGAAGCGAAGAAGACCTGATTAAAAATACTACCGGTGACGGCATGGTTTGTGGTCTAGGTCATGTTAATGGTGATTTATTTCCTGAGAGTTCTTCTAGGGTTATGGCAATGTCTTACGATTATATGGTTCTTGCGGGTACTCAAGGAAAAATGAACCACCAAAAGAAAGACCGAATGTTTGAAATTGCTGAAAAAAATGAGTTACCTACTATTTTATTCGCTGAAGGAGGGGGTGGAAGACCAGGAGATACTGATACAGCAGGTGTAGCTGGGTTAGATTGCTTAGCTTTTACTTACTTTGCTCAACTTTCAGGACTAGTACCTGTCATAGGAATAACAACAGGAAGATGCTTTGCAGGTAATGCAGTCCTTTTAGGCTGTTGCGATGTGATTATTGCAACTGAAGATTCAAATATAGGTGTTGGTGGACCGGCTATGATTGAAGGTGGAGGATTAGGAGTCTTCACTCCAGACGAAGTTGGGCCGATGGATGTGCAAGTTCCAAATGGTGTTGTAGACATTGCAGTGAAGAACGAAGAAGAAGCCGTTGAGGTAGCAAAAAAATATCTTTCTTATTTCCAAGGACCAATAAAAAAATGGAAACAACCAGATGCCAGAAAACTAAGATTTACTGTTCCTGAGAATAGACTTAGATATTACGATATGAGAGATATTATCGAAGGTATAGCTGATATAGATTCGGTTCTAGAAATTAGAAAAGATTGGGCACCAGGTATTATTACTTCATTTATTAGAATAGAAGGGAAGCCTGTAGGCGTAATAGCAAATAACCCAGGACATTTATCAGGCGCAATTGATTCCCCTGGGGCTGATAAAGGTTCAAGATTTATGCAGCTTTGTGATGCTTTTGATATACCTATTCTTTCCCTTGTAGATTGTCCGGGTATTATGGTTGGACCTGAAAGCGAAAAGTCGGCCTTGGTGAGACATGCAAGCAGAATGTTTGTAGTAGGAGCGAATATTGATACTCCTTTAATGACGGTAATTATCAGGAAAGCATACGGGCTTGGGGCCCAAGCCATGGCAGGTGGAAGTTTTAACAGCCCTTTATTTACTGTGACTTGGCCAACAGGAGAATTCGGTGGGATGGGGCTAGAAGGTGCGGTGAAGCTAGGTTACAGAAAAGAACTTGAAGCTATTAAGGATCCGAAAAAAAGAATAGCAACCTACGAAGAGATGGTTGCAGACAGCTACCATCGAGGAAGGGCAGTTAATATGGCATCTTATTTTGAGCTCGATGATGTGATAGATCCTGCAGATACTAGAAATTGGATATCTAGTGCTCTTAAATCTTTACCACCAAAATCTAGATCTGGTAAGAAAAGACCAAATATAGATACTTGGTAATTATTTATAAGATATATCTGTAAGTAATTAATTTTATTATCTTTTAAATCAATAAAATATGGCAAAAAGACTCTTTATTTTTCTTCTTTTAGGCATATTAATTCTAATCGCTGACTTAACATTCAACGAAGAGAGTGATAACAAAATCACCATCTTTGAATCGGAAATTAACTCTCTAATAGGAACTTGGGTCAACCAAGTTGGTAGAGAACCAACCTTACAAGAAGTAGACGGTATTATTAAACAGCTTCTTGATGAAGAGATACTTTACAGGGAAGCGATAAAACTTGGTCTTGATAAAAATGACATAATTATAAAAAGAAGACTTGCACAGAAAATAGGTTTTCTCAGGCAAGAAGCAGATTCGTCTCTACCATCAGAAGAAGAAGTAAGTAATTTCTATAACAAAAATATAGACAAATATTTTGTAGGTAAAAGGATAACCTTTTCTCATATTTATTTTAGCTCAAATGAGAATGAAGAAACTTTAGCAGATGAAGCTTTAACTCAAATACGATCTGGCTCTTCTGAATCTAACTTCGGTGAACCTTTTTTACTGGGCAAAAACTTTTCTTCAAAAACTATTACAGAGATTGAAAGGTCCTTTGGTGTAAGTTTTTCGAAAGATATTCAAAACATAACTCCTAAGGAGTGGTCTGGTCCTTTGAATTCTGAGTATGGATCGCATCTTATTTTCGTGAGCTCTATTTCGGATTCTTTTACTCCTACCCTGAAAGAGATTAAGAATATTATTATCAATGATGTAATCCTTGAAAACCAAAATAACTCTGTGAAGGAATATTTAAAAGAACTAAGAAATAAATATCAAATTGAGATTTTGGCAGACTTGAATGAAATATCTGACTAAATTTATTTTTATATTTCTGGGTTTGTCTCTTGCTCTATTGACACAAACTCATGAAATGAATCCTGCCAGATTATCTCTGGAAGAGGGACAGGATGGATCTTATTCAGGTTTATGGATGTTTCCTACAAATGCAGTTGGTCTTCCTGCTGAAGTTAGCTTTACAGACTGTGAGGAGAAACAAAGAAACTTACCTGAAATTCAAGGTAAATATTTAGTCTCGAATATTAAAATTAATTGTGAAGAGTCTCTAAAAGGTAAAGAGATAGCATTTAAGGGTCTTACAAGGCTTACCGACGCCTTGGTAAGTGTAAAGTTTTTAGATCAAACTACTTTCGAAGGTTTGGCTACAATAAACACCTCTAAGTTTGATATACCTCAAGAAGTCAGTATTTATCCAACTAGTTATTTTTGGCTAGGCATAGAGCATCTGCTAAGCGGTATAGATCATATGCTATTCGTATTTGGCCTCTTATTTCTTGTTTCAGGTACTTTGAACTTGGTAAAAACAATTACTGCTTTTACATTAGCTCATAGCATTACATTGGCATTATCGGTGCTTGATATAGTCAGTGTTCCACAAGCATCGACTGAAGCTTTTATTGCTTTGACAATTGTTTACCTGGCTTTAGAAGTTGGAGATAAACAGAAATATAATTCCACCCCATGGCTAATAGCCTTTGGTTTCGGTCTTTTGCATGGTTTAGGGTTTGCAGGAGCCTTAACCGAAATAGGAATAAATAATGAAAATCTTTTATTATCTTTATTGTTCTTTAATGCTGGTATTGAAGCCGGACAATTAATGGTAATACCATTCTTTGCTCTAGTTATATATTTACTTAAATCAAACAAAATAAAGATTGAGGTAAACGCTTTTGCAAGTTACTTTATCGGTGGACTTGGGAGTTATTGGTTAATTGAAAGAGTTCTTTCAATTTAGTAAATTAAATGGTGAAACAATGGAAAACATAGAATTTAAGTTTGTAGAAAGTAACGGAATAAACCTGAGACTTGCAATGATGGGGGAAGGTCCTCTAGTTATTTTTTGTCATGGCTGGCCTGAAAGTTGGTATAGCTATAGACATCAATTACCTGCAGTTGCCGCTGCAGGTTTCAAAGCCGTAGCTTATGACGTAAGAGGATATGGAGAGTCTGATAAACCTCATGAGATAGAAGCTTACACAATGAAAAATATGACTAAAGATGTTATTGGAATAATTGATGCTCTTGGTTATGAAACAGCAATAACCATTGGACATGATTGGGGAGGACCAATTGCACTGCATACAGCAGCTTTGAATGAAGACAGAATCACTGCAACTGGAACCATGTCAGTGCCATTTACAGGTAGAGGACCTATGCCAGCATTAGATCTCTGGAAAGAGGTTTATAAAGATAACTTCTTTTATCAACTGTATTTCCAGAAAGAAGGTGTCGCTGAAGCAGAATTCGAATCTGATCTTCAAAAATCGTTATTTATCACTTATACAAATAGTGACGGAAGAGGTATGCAAAATAATCTAGAAAAAGGTCAAAGTGGTCTTGTGCCAAAAAAAGATAAAACCTCAACTTTCCTTGAGGGTATGGAGGTATTTGATGATTTTCCTGAGTGGTTTAAACAAGAAGATTTAGATTACTTTGTAAGTCAATTTGAGATGAGCGGATTGAGAGGTCCTTTTAATCGATATAGAGCGCAAAATATTGATTGGAAGGAATTAGCTGAATTGGATAAGAAACTTAAACAACCGGCTTTTTTTATTACCGGTACTCTGGATCCTGTAAATTTCTTTATAGCCACGGATGAGCCTTTAGTTGACAGAATTAAAACAAATTATGAGAATCTCCTTTTTGCTGAAGAATTAGAAGGTATAGGCCACTGGACCCAGCAAGAAGCTCCTGAAAAAGTTAATAACTTTATTTTAAAATTCTTAAAGCAAGTATCTTAATTCGCTCTATCTAGTCCAGATTCAATAATCCAAGAAATAAGCTTCCTATGGGATTTAGTTGGAAGATGGCTTGATGACTTTTTAACAATTTTTTGAATCTTTCTTAGAGAATTATAAGCTGCTGCTGTTGCAAATTCGTCATAGTAACCCTGAGCAAGAATGTCTATGAGTCTTCTCACAAACGCTGTTTGAAGATTTCTTCTGATCGAGTTCACTTCGTTATTGGAATCTCCAGTAAAAATAGATTCAGTTAGATCATCCATAACTTCGTAGACAGAATAGTCATTGCCATAAAGTTCTGTGTCTGAAATTCTGGCCAAGGTCCATGCACTTAATATATGGTCTAATACTCTATTTTGTATTCCCAAGATTATTTTATGCATCTGCGGATCTTCATGTTCTCCATATAGTTCGAACATTCTTCTTTCAACCTGAACCATTTCAAGAAGTTCAGAATTTATAGGGAAAGCGTCTGGTGCAAATGCAAACTTATTTAAACTCTCCATAGCTCTCCTTTGCTCTTCAGAAGGAGCAGGGCTGTAAGGTTTTTTTATACTTGAATTTTTAGGATCAAACCTTTCAACATATACACCACCAATATGTCTTGAAATGACCTCTAAGGATCTTGCGTGCTCTCTTATGAAAATACTATGGGCCAGACGGAACTCTTCAAATGTTTCAATATTTCCTGATAACTTAGAAACAATATTTTCTTGAGCATCTTTAATTAAT
>Ga0257110_1001116_pt1 | contig 12640 bp, 5 predicted proteins | sample LP_taG_7_FD_190184 | JGI IMG/M metagenome (GOLD analysis project Ga0257110, IMG submission 190184) | Marine microbial communities from Northeast Subartic Pacific Ocean, Canada - LP_J_2015_P26_10m | ecosystem: Environmental > Aquatic > Marine > Oceanic | place: Canada: Northeast Subartic Pacific... | reverse complement strand
TTGTACGACGGATGAGTTAAACGCTGCGTCTCGCCAGTCTCCACGTTCCACACGTGTACGCAGGAAAACTCAGAGGCGTCCGACGCGGAAAACGCGAGCCACTTACCGTCGGGCGACCAGGAGTAGTCCCCCGCCGCCTCGGGCCGGAGGCCTGACATGACGGTGCGCATGTTCGCCTGCCCAGACTTTTTCTTCCCGCCGCCTCCAGACCCGGAAGGCCTGGGCGGGGGCGCGGCGCCGAGGTGCGCTCCAAAGAGGGACGAATATCCACCCTCGGAAGGCATCTGCCCGTACCGCGAGTGGTGCATGTCCCTCGCTCTCGCACCCTGGTCCACGCCGTCGAACCCGGAGAAGGTGAACCCACCCTTGGACTCGGTGCCCAGGTTGGCGGCGACGCGCCAGTCGCGGCGGAACTGCGACCGAGCCTCGCGGCGGAGACCCGCGCGGCGCTTACGCCTGAGCCGGCTTCGCTCGCGAGCCGCGTCGGTGTCTTTTCCACCCGCGGGAGCCTTGGGCTTCTGGCCCTGGGCGTCGTCGACGTCTTCATCGTCGCCGTCGACGTCTTGATCGTCATCGCTGGGGTTGACGACGTTCGGCTTGTTACCACCCTTGGCCTTTTTCATCGCCATACGGCGGCTCTGCGCGGTGGCATCCGCGCCGCCGCCGCCGCCCGCCATGCCGCCCGCGGCTCCCATGAGCTGGTTGATCATCATCTCCTGCATGGACGCCTGTTCCTCCGCGGTGGGGCCAGAGTCGGTGCGGTACTTGGCGGTGTTGACCGCGGTGGAGGTGAGGTTCAGCACGTTGACCTCGCCGTAGGTATCGTCGAAGACCAGCGCGGTGCCGTCGGGGGAGACGTCCGAGTAGGACATGACGCCGCGAATCTTGCCACCCTTGGTGAGCTGCGTCTCGGTCCACGCCGCGCCCATCTTGCCACCCTTCTGGCGCTCCAGGAGGACGTACTCGTACTCGCCAGAGGCGTCGGACATGGCGATGATCTTCGTGTTGTCCCCAGGTGAGTCCGATTTGACAAACTGCACGTGGCGATAGCGGACGGCGCCCTGGTGCTGAGTCACCTGCTCGAGACGTGTGCCGAGCTGCTCGAGGAGCGGGGTGAAGAAGATCTGTCCGCGAATCACGAGCGCCGCGTAGAATCCATCCTGGGACAGCGCGAGCTCCCTGAGCTCCTCGAGCGGCGCGAAGATCTTCTGCTCGGCGGCGTCCCTGAACTCGCTGGTGAGCGTGATGGGAATCTCGTGCGGCGCCTCGGTGAGGATGGCGCCGACGAGGCCCTTCTCGTTACCCGCGGGGGCGTCGTCGATGGCGAACTTGTGGAGTCCGCCGCCGATGCGCGCGATGCCGTCCTTTCCGTCGATGGTGATCTCCATGACGTCCATGCCGCACGAGTTGGTGAGCTGGCGCTTGTTCGTGCCATCCTTGTCCATCACCCACACGTTGGCCACGCCGCTGTGGTCGGAGATGAAAAAGATCTGGTCCGGAAACGCGGGAGAGGTGACGGGCGACCACGCGCCTCGTTTGCTCCACGACTCCGGGGTCAACAAGGTGGCCTCGTCGTCGCCGTCGCACCACCGCCACAGCCGGCTCTGCTCGCCGCCTTCGTAGCGCTTGGTAGCGGAGGTTTGGCGGAGCGGGTAAAACACGTAGCACCCGTCCGTTGCGTCCTGCGTACCGCCCGATGCCCTGGCGAAGGGGAGCACGGTCATCTCGCTCGTGTCCGGGTCCACCGTCGCGAGCTGCGCGAGGCCCGTCGGGGAGAAGAAGGAGGTGACGACGAGGATCTTGCCGTCGGCGGTCCACCCCTCCAGCTTCACCGCCGCGCTGCCGTAGCTCACGCGCTTCGCGACGCCCCCCGCGACGGGCAGCGTGAACACCTCGTACCCGTCCACGGACTGCGCCAGGAACGCGATCACGGTCCCGTTCTTGTTGAGCTTGGGCAGCGCCTCGACGGAATAGGACGCCGAGACTCGAGCCGCCGCGCCGCCGCTCTTCTTGGCGTACCAGACGTTCCCTTCGGACACAAACACCAAGGCGTCGCCGCGGAGGTGCGGGTACCGAAAGTACCCCATCTCCTTCTCCCCCGCCATGTCCGGGATGGACCTGTCGAGGTGTTTGAGCAGTTCCGTGTTCTTGGCGCTGAGCTCGGCGGGTGGCGCGTGGATCTCGGTCCGCGAATCCATGGCGCCTTCAATCATGGAATTGATCATGTCCACCATGCTGCCGCCGCCGCCGTACGCGTCGTCGTACGCGCCGTACGCGGCGTCAGCGTAGGACTCGGCGTCTGTCCCGCCCTCGGTGGTTTCATCCGTGCCTTTCTTGTCGGGCTTTGATGAAGGGTCCTTCTTTCCCGTCTTTTTCCCTCCGTCGTTTTTGGTAGCTTCGTCTTCGGACGTTGTCGACGCGGTCGAGTCCGTCTCGACGTTGTCGTCACCGTTGGCACCCTGGCCGGGGACCGGGTGATTCGGGGCGTCGGACGGGTCCGCGGGGAAGGACGGGACGCGCTTGGGCCCCGGGCGGGGCAGCGCGCCCGCGCCCGGGGTCGCCGCGGCTCCCAGCTGGGAATCCACCTGTCGCTCGAGCCTGTCGTGGAGACGAGCTTCTTTGCGCTCGGCGACGCGCTCGGCGACGCGAGCCGCGCGCGTCGTCTCGGCGTTCGCGTCGGGCGTTGCGCCGAGAGCCGGGAAGACCTTGGTGTCGGGCGTCTCGACGACGTCCGAGTCCGAGTCGTCCTCGTCCCGCGCGTCGCCGAGAGAGGCGAGCCGGATGTTGGGATTTTCCTCCGTCGTCTCGAGGCGCGCCTTTTCCTCGCGGATGGAGGAAGCGGACGCGCGCTCGAGCGGAGGGGCGACGACCCGCGGTGCGGCGTGGACGTCTCGCGCGATACCCTCACGTGCGGTCGCCATGGCCACCGGAGCGCCTCCGATGCCACCCGCGCCGCCCCATCCGGTCGCCAGCGACGGCGACGCGAGCACGCCGACCGCGGCCCCGACGACCATGCACAACACCCCAATCCCAATCACCACCGGCACCGACGCCGACGAGCCGAACAGCTGGCCGACGACGCTCCTGGGCTTCTTGGGAACGTCATCGCGTGAGGACGTTCCCGCGGCGCCGTAGGACCCGGAGGATGGCGGAACGAACATCCCTGGCGCCTCCTCGACCCGAATGGGAGCGTACTCCATGACGAGTGATGTCTCTGCGATGTGCCGCCCCGCGAGTGTTGGGACTGCCGAGCCGCGACTGGTGCGACAGGCGCGCGTCGTATCCGAGCCTTGGTATCCGCGCGGGTGCGTTCCCTGGCGACTCACTGAGCACGAGTCGCGTGAACTTTCTACTCACTGCCGATCCGTCCACCACGGCGTCGAACAGAGTGGCGCGCGACCAACGCGGCGCGGGCGGTTCACGCACTCGGATCTCTCCAACGCCTGTTCGACGTCTGTCTGTAACACCTCCTCATCCTTCAGTCTAAAATGCCCATACGATGATTGACTCAAGAAGTCTTGAGTTAACTGAGTCCCAAATTTCGGTCGAAAATTTGCAACCGGCCAAAAATGTCGTGAAAATGAGATCATATTTCAAGCCGTCAACCGGGGGCGAGCCTCCTCGTCGGATCTCCCCCTCTCAACACGTCAATTCGTCGTCATGCTACGCGTTCACCGTAGTCGGTACAGTCGCCCACCCGTAAATTCATCGTGCCCATCTCCAATCATCGCCCCTCCTTCGCTCCGCCTCGACAGTGACACACATGGCGCGTCTTCACTGGGCTCCACCCTCGGGCTCCGCAGCGGGCTCGCCTTGAAGCGACACCGTCCCAATCGCCGGGGCGGTGGGTCCTCCCGGGGCCTTCTGGAAGAGCGCCGCCTTGGCCATGTTCGCAGCCTTGACCGCGTCCCGGGCAGCCTCCTTGGCGGCGCGGTCAGCCGCCGCCTTCTCCGCCTTGGTGGGCGTGTGCGGCGGCCGCATCGCCTCCGCCGCGTCGAACGCGATGTTCACCGCGGCCAACGCCTCGGGTTTGATCTCCCACCGCCTGCCCTTGTACTCGGCGAGCTCCGTGACCTTCCGCTGGACCGCAGCCTTGGTCAGGTCAGGGTGCGCGCCGTCCGCCTGGGAAACCTCCAGGAACTTTTCCCTCGCACCCTTGCTCTGCAACTTGGGGTTGGTCAGGAGAAACTCCAACAAGGGCTTGACGAGTTCGTCGGGGAACTCGTTTCCATCCTCGGGGCGCATCGCGTCCGCCTCCTGCGAGCTCAAGTTAACCGACGCGAACACCTGCGGTTTGATCTCCCACCGCTGCGGCTTGGTCAACCGGTACTCGGCGCATTCGGCGATTTTCCGCTGCACCGCCTTCTTGGTCAAATCGGGATGAGCGCCGTTCACCTGGGAAACCTCCGTGAACTTTTCCCTCGCACCCTTGCTCTGCAACTTTGGGTTGGTGAGCAAAAACTCAACCAGAGGCCTGAGGAGCTCGTCGGGGAATTCGCTTTTGCCTTTTTTCGCAGTGTCGCCTTCGGAGTTCGCGTCGGCGCCGAGGTCGGCGGCTGATCGCTTCTTACCGGCTCCGCTTCCTCCCGGCGCGTCCCTATCAATAGCGTTGAGGTCGTCGTTGTTCGTGGACACCGACGGGTCGTACATGCGAATGGCGGCGCGTGAGTACGTACCGGGACGGAACCGAACGGGCGCGAGAGCGCGGAGCACGTCGATTTTCGCGCCGTCCGCCCCGCCCGACTCCTCGGTTTTCGCCTCGGGCGTGCCGGGGGGAGCCGCGCCAAAATCGGCGATGACCAGCGGCTGGTTCCTTCGCCTCGCCTGTTTCGTCCACTGCACGAGCTGCGATAGTGCGCGGTTTCTGAACCCGGATGAGCTCGAGTCGGTCGCACCTGTCTCGAGTTCGGCGCCCGCGAGATCCAAACCTTCGTCGTCGGAGCCGAGGTCGTCGAGGTCCATCGGGTCGTGTCCGAGTTCTCCTTCATCCTTGACCCCTTCACCCTCCGACAGCTCGCCGTCCTTCACCACGAAGCCGTCCTCGTCCTCGTCCGAGATAGGCTCGCCGTCCTCGTCAGCATCCACGTCCTCGTCGGACAAGGACTCGCCCTCCTCCACCTCCTCCCACTCGTCCCCCGAGTCGAAATACTCGCCGTCATCGGCGACGTACTCAACCTTTGAATCCTTACGAAAGGGAGTACGACCGGTGACGTGCGAGGAGACTCGCCCCGGGCGCTCGGGGAACACCCCCGAGCCCCAGAACGCGGGCCGTCCCCCGTCCACCGGGAACGTCTTATCGAAGCTGCCGGAGTCGTCGTCCTGGGGCCCGAGCTGGAACGCGTGCCTGTAGGACCCCTCCTGTCGACACACGCCGTCCACGACGACGTGCGAGGAGCACTGCACGCTGATGAGCTTGCGTCGCTTGGGGGCGATATCGACGGCGATGACGCTCGCGTCGACCGCGTCCTGGAGCGACTTATCGGGGCCCAACAAACCCTCGTCGCGGCGGCGCTTGGGCACCCGCCTGGCGCCCCACCGGTCCCCGGCGCCGAACGAGCGGCTCTCGGCACGCCACCTGGCGCGCGCGTCCGAGAGGAGCGTCGCGGTCGCCACGTTGGAACCTCCGTTGACGGTCAATGCCACGAGTTCGTCAGCCTTCTTCGTGTCGAGCGCGGATGACAGAACGACGGGCGCGACGACGGCGGGTTCCGGGTCTGGCGTCTTGTTGGCCGCCTTTGCGAAAAACGACGCAAACTGGTTCTTCTGCTTGTTCTTCTTAGCCGACGCAGCCTCGATCGCGGCGCGCTTGTCAGCCTCAGCCTTGGCGCGCTCAGCCTCCTTCTGCGTCTTGGCGTCCTCGCGCTCCTTCTCGCGCTGGGCCTTCTCGGCGGCGAGTTTAGCCTCGCGCTCCGCCTTGGCCGCCTTGGCGGCGGACTCCTTCTCAGCCTTGGCCTCCTTCTCGGCCGCCGCCTTGGCCTCCTTCTCAGCCTTCTCCCGCGCGAGCTTGGCGAACTTCTCAGCCTTCTCCGCTTCGAGCTTGGCCGCCTTCTCAGCCTTCTCGGCGGCGAGCTTGGCGGCTTTTTCGGCTTTTTCAATCGCGGCTTGTTCCTTGGCGAGTTCCTTCTCCAGTTCGCGCTGAGCCCGCTCCTGTTCCTTGGCCACCCGGGCCGCCTCCTTCTCCGCGGCCGCCTTGGCCCTGAGAGCCTCGTCGGCGACAGCCTTCTCGGCGCGTGCCCTCGCCCGCCTGGCCTTCTTGAGGAGCCGGCCGGGTTCGGTGGTCGCCTTGTCCTTGTCCGCGTCCGCCAAGGCCGCCTCTTTCTTGGCGGGGTCCTTCAGGCGGTCAATCTCGGCGTTCGCCTCCTTCTCCAGCTTGTCGGCGAGCTGAGCGAGTTCCTCCGGTGTCTGCGCCGCGGACCTCGCGACGGAGGACTTGGACGCGGACTGGCCGACCGTCCCGGGGGTTTTGACCGTCTCACTGTTTGCCCCTACGAAGCCCGGGGTTTTAGCCTTGGATGCGTCTGTTTGGTCGGTGTTTTGGGGCGCGGGGGCGGCCCGGGGGTCGATCGCCTGATGGTGTGATTGGTGATGGGTGGGATATAGCGTCAGGTGACGGGTTTAGGGACGTGGATGAATGGGCGGATCGACCCCCAGTCGGGTCTGGACTCAAAGGACTCGGGTCGTGATTTTTGAAATGCGGTGACGGATCGATTGGGGGTGCCACGATTGAGCGGGCGACGCTCGATACGCACCGTCGCGGGGGTATCTCCCGGTGTTGCGTCCTCGTCCTGAGGGCCCCTGAGTGCGTGCGCCGGGGTCATGAAATGCGCGTCCCCGACGCTCGCGCTCACCGGGCTTCCCTCGGCGGTCGCGGCGACGGGTGGATCTCGCGTCGACGTCTCCTCGGACGGTCCGCCCTCGGCGTCCACCCTGCGACTGGCGCCGCTCGCGCTCTTGGGCTCGGTGGGTGGGGCGGACGGGAGGAGGGTCCGGAGGGGCGATCGCGAATCCTTGTTCGACGGCTCGTTCGCCGCGGGTCGCTCGAAGTTGAGCTTCACCCCGACGGTCGCCGCCTCCGCCATCGCCGCGCCCTTCGCGGCTTGGCCCGTAGTGGCTTGCTGCTGCGAGGGGGACGGCGCCTTGGTGAAGAAGGATGTGATTGGCGCGGCAGGTTTCTGCGGGGTGGCCTTCTTGGCGGACATCGTCGATACGATCGAACGCCTCTCTGTTCGTTCCGTGTGTCACCGCAGAACGTGGACGCGGTCAGTGGGCGTGCGTGCCTGCTGCCGCCGTCGGGCGCTCTCCGGCTGTGATGGCAAACAACGAGGAATCTATCGTTTCGCATTCAAAACAGGCCTGATGGCTCGATTCAAATTTGACGGAAATGCAGACCGTCATTCTTGAGTCAATCATCAGACTGCGAGTGAACTCACGGGATTGCCGTGCTGACCCGCGCCCAGAATCGGGCACCACCACAATCAATTGGCACAATGAGTGGGATGGCGACGACGACCGGGGACGGGGGCCACCTCAGCTCCGGCTCGTTCTCCCAGACGCGCAGGGCCGAGCGCCGCGAGCGTCGTGAGCGTGACCGCCGTCGCAAGGGCGCCGCCGCCTCCGACGAAGCCTTCGGCGGCGACGACGTCGCGCTCGCCGAGGCGTACGCAGCCGCGAGACGCGACGACGTGCCGGAGCTGGAGGATGCGCTGCAGCGGGGGGTGATGCCGCGCGCCACGGACGAAGGCGGCAACACCCTGCTTCACGCGGCGTGCGCGAGGGGCGCGCTGCGGGCGGCGAAGCTCGTGGTGAGATGGGCGGTGTACAGCGCGCACCCGCCCGACCGCAACTTCCTCAACCTGCAATCCGCCGAGGGATTCACCGCCCTCGACCTCGCCCGGGCGGGCGGGTTCCGCAAGATGGAGGAATGGCTCGTGGCGCTCGGTGCGTTGGGGCGAGGCGGGACGGGCGCGGGATCCCTCGCGTACGACTCCACGGCGCCCGGTGGAACCCGCCCGGGCGGTGGATACAGCAGTCACGGGGGACCCCATCACGGGCATGCTAATCAAGGGCATACCAATCCTTACTTGAGCTCGGGATGGACGCACCCGGGCATGCCGCCACCGCCGCTCCCCTACGGCAGCAGCGCGGGCGGCGCGTACCCAGGCAACCACCCAGGGTACCCACCACACGGTCAAGTACCCAGCGCACACGTCACACAGTACGGTGACCCATACGTACGTTCCAACCAATGGGGTGAAGATCGCGGCGTACTCGACCGCGCCGCCGCTCGAGCCGCCACCGGGTCGCCGCTCGATCCCCTTATGGGTCAGTCCACCGGGGGGGATACCTACCTGATGGGCGCGCTGGAGGCGGCGTTGGGCGGCGGGCCCGACGACGGGCGCGTGGGGGCCCACGCCGAGGAACGGAGACGCGCGCAGGCGGTGGTGCGCCAGGTGGCGGAGGCTATGGAGGAAAGAGACGACGCTTTGGACGAACTGGACGAAACTTTGGAACAGATGAACGAAATGCGTGAGAAACTCCGTGTGGCTGAGAGCACGGCGAGTTCCGCCGTTAAGGACGCCAAGGCTGACGTGGCATCACAACGCGAGGAGGAACAGCGCGCGGTGCTGTCCGCGCTCGGCCTCGCCGAGGAAAGGGCGGTGACGATGGCGGCGGAGTGCGAGACGCTTCGTGAGGAACGTGACGCCATCGCGAGTGCGTTGGACTTTGTCAACGACGAGATGGAAAACTTACGGGCGCGGGCGGAGGCGGCGGAGGGGGCGCTGGTGTTGAGGCGCGAGGAGGACTACCGCGCGGGGTTCGCGGCTGGTCTGATGGCATACCGGGAGGAGCTCGGTTTGCCAGCCATAGGCGCCATCGAGGCGGCGGCGGCGGCGGCCAACGCGGAGACTCCGTTCGAGGTACTGGATGCGAACACGCACGGGGGACACAAATGTGATCACGGTGACGACGGGGATGAGTACACGGCTGCTGTGGCGGAGACTCCGGATGAGTCTTCGGGTAGCGAGGACGAGGGCGACGGTTCCATACCGGTTGCCGAGTTGGCTGGTGGCGGCCAAGGGGATTCGTCGTCGCTCACGGACGCCGGCGCGGCGGCGCTCGCGAGGGCCGTCGAGCGCCGTTCGTTGAGCCGCTCGCAGTCGCTCGATAAGGGACAGGTGGCGGAGAAGCTGAGCGAGGTGGAGCTCTTCGAGGTTCCCCTCGGGAAATAGCGTGCGTAGAGAAAATTATGACACGGATCGGCGGTCAACAAAAAGAATCTCAATTTTTCTCAAAAGCCTCTTTCAGTCTTTTCCGCCCCTCAAGAGACACAACGAGCGCGGCGCCTCGGAGGTGTCGACATGTTCCTCAGCGAGGATGCGTTCGACTTGGAAGATGACCGCACCAACGGTCCCGCCATGGGGTGAGTCACCGGCCCTTTCGTGTCATCCCCGGGCCGGCGCGCGTCGCCGTGCGACCCCTTTTTCTCTTCTCCATGGGGGGAACTCCGATGCGACCTTTCGCCGTAAACGGCCTTTTCGCGTCTTCCCCGACGTCGTCGACCGCCGTTTCCCGACCCGGATCTCACCCGCTCGGTCCATCCGCGTCACGGCACGCGTGCGATGGGTCACCGCCGCCTCGTCCATCCGCGAATCGACACCGGATCCCCGACACGAGCCGCGTCCTTAGATCTCTCCGGCTAGGCACCCCCGATGAGAAATCTATCGGATAGCTGACGCGGCCTCTCCCGTCCTCCTCCCTCCCGTATCCATCCAGGGCGAGCAAGCTCTCGCGCAGACCCGCGGGCCAACCCACACAATCGGGCCAACCCGTCCGCCCCGTGAGCGCCAACACGTTCAACGGCATGCAACGGCCGGGCACGGGCAGCCGCCAGCCACGGCCCCCATCGGCGCGGACGTATCACACCGATCTCTTCGACGAGGATGAAAACTCTTCCATGGGCGGGGGAGCCGGGGACGTCCTGGGCGGGGGTCCTACGATGAGCGCCTCGCAGAAGCTGCAGCAGAGGCGTGAGCTCGCGGCGCAGAAACGACGGGAGCGTCAGCTCTCCGCCGGGACCGTCACGCGTAACCCCGCGGCGACGGCCACCGCGGCGGCCATGCATCAGCCCATGCGACCGAGGCTGCCGAGTGGGGGCGGGATGCCGCCACCCTCCGCGCCACTCGGCGCTAACCCCTACTCCGCCCCGCGCCCCAACCCGCTGTTCAACGCATCGAGCGGCGGCGGCGCGGGGTCCGGCATGCAGCAGAACCCGCTCGCGGCCATGGGAGCGTCCGGGATGAACCAGAGACAACAACAACAAGTTCAACAACAACCCCCCGCGTTTGACCGTCACACGATGGCCATGTACGCGGAGCGAAGGTCGTTTAACATCAGCGGCGACGGGCACGACAACGCGGTCCGGGTGCCCGACGGGCAAGTGCGGGGTTTCAACGACGGATCCCCGCACTCCATCGGAACCCGGGGACCCGCGTTCGAGCCCGACGGCGTCACGGAGCTTCGACGCGATCTGGAAGCGCACGGCCTCGCCGACGAGTTCGACCCGAACGAGGGCCGGCATCCGATGGAAGTGGCCGCCGAGCGCGAACGAACGCAACGCATCGAGGCCGCCGCGAAGCTCGGCCCCAAGGCGAAGAGGATCGCGGAACGGCCCAAGGCGGCGCGGGTGGACGCGAGTGATAAGCGGATGTTCCTCATGCAGCCCGGGCCGCTCGACGCGCCGGTGCAGTGCCACATCGTGCGACGCGTGACCAAAGGGTACCTGCCGGGACGAAACTTCCCGGAGTACTTCCTCTACCTGGACGGACCTGGGGCTAAACCGGGCGATCCCACGAACGAGGCCAAGTTCTTGCTATCCGCGCGTAAACGCAAGAAGAGCAAGAGCAGCAACTACGTCATCTCGCTCGACGAGGAAGACATGGCTCGGCAATCCGGCAACTTTTTCGCAAAGCTCCGGTCAAACTTTCTCGGCACCGAGTTTACCATCTTCGACAAAGGGAGCAAACCTGGGGAGAAACCGGACGGTAAATCGGCAGGTTTAGAACCACGACAGGACCTCGGCGCGGTGACGTACGAGTACAACGTGCTGGGCACACGGGGACCGCGGAAGATGAAGGGGTACATACCGGCGGTTGAAGGTCCGGACGGCGGGGGCCAACGTACGAAATTCGTAGCCACCACCCGCGACGGCGCGCACGGCATCCTGGACAGCTTCAAGCACGGGCGGCGCGGGGACATGTGCGTGCTCGTGAACAAGTCACCACGGTGGAACGAGCAGATGCAGGCGTACTGCCTCAACTTCAACGGCCGCGTGACGCACGCGTCGGTGAAGAACTTCCAGCTCGTGGACGAAGCCGACGAGGACGAGCGGGTCATGTTGCAGTTCGGGAAGGTTGGCAAGGATATGTTCACCATGGACTTCACGTGGCCCATGAGTGCCCTGCAGGCGTTCGCGATTTGTCTCACGTCCTTCGACAACAAGCTGGCGTGCGAGTAACTCTTAGATTCAGTAAGCCATATACACCTTTGTACTATCATCCATCAAAAAGTCACTGCGCTTGAATTTATTTCCTCGTCGTCGTCAGTTGCCATGGCGCCGAGGCCGGACGTGGACGTCGACACCGTGGAGGAGTGCGTCGCGTCCACTAGCGAGGGTCACTTACGCGTCATGCCCAGCCTCATACCCGGCGCGGGGCTCGGTCTGTTCACCGGCGAGGACGTGCCCGCGGGTACCGTCCTGACCGGATGCACGTACGGGGGCGACGTGCTCACCTTCATGCAGGCTCGCGCGATGCGACCCGAGACGAAGGACTACGTCATGGCGTTGCACTTCAACGTCCACGTCGACGCGGCGATGCACCCGGGGTATCTCGCGAGGTACATCAACGACAACCTCGCCGACGGCGGGCGCCATCGCAACGTTCGGTTCGTGAAGGACGCCACCGAACGATGCGCATCGGTCGTCACAACGCGGGATCTCAGGGCGGGCGAGGAGCTGTACGCGGAGTACGGCGACGGGTACTGGCGGCACAGGGCCGCAGTGGAGGTAGACGACGAGGGGTGATGAAGCAACGCATAGATAAACTATTGAATAATGAATGTAGGTAGCCAGAAGGTAGCACGACCGGTCTCAACCTCCCTCAGGTCTCAACCTCTGAAAAAACCCCGAGGTTACTCTGCCTGTCCGCGGCGATCCTCGCCTCCTCCTCAATCTCCGCCTGCTGCGACGCCCACATGGACGCGTACAACCCGCTCTTGGGCCCAACCCCCGCGCCGTCCATGAGCTGCGCGTGCGTTCCACGTTCCACGATGCTGCCAGCCTCCATCACCACGATGACGTCGCAGGAGCGCACGGTGGACAGACGATGCGCCACGAAAACCGCCGTCCGCCCCTCCGCAACCTCCTGCAGCGACTGCAGGATGCCAACCTCCGTCGCGGTGTCCAGCGCGCTCGTCGCCTCGTCCGCGAGCAGCAGCCGCGGCGAACGGAGGAACGCGCGGGCGATGGCGACGCGCTGCTTCTCCCCGCCCGAGAGCTTCACGCCCCTCTCGCCGACCATCGTCTGTAAACCGTCCGGCATGGCGGCCAAGGTGTTGTCCAGCCGCGCGTCGCTCGCCGCCT
>Ga0257110_1001114_pt1 | contig 12656 bp, 8 predicted proteins | sample LP_taG_7_FD_190184 | JGI IMG/M metagenome (GOLD analysis project Ga0257110, IMG submission 190184) | Marine microbial communities from Northeast Subartic Pacific Ocean, Canada - LP_J_2015_P26_10m | ecosystem: Environmental > Aquatic > Marine > Oceanic | place: Canada: Northeast Subartic Pacific... | reverse complement strand
ATATCTTTTTTACTAAAAATTTTAAAAAGACAACTTAAAACATGTTAAAACTGCGATTTATAATTAAGGAAGGATGTAACATTATATAACAATTGTAACATTTAGGGACAAGGAGTGTAACAGCTTTCTAGGATGCAGACATCGCTTCGTACATATCCCATATTGGTAAAAAAATTGACAATGCTAATGTTAAAATCATAAAACCCATAAAAACACTTATCAATGGCTCTAGTGTTGCCGTTAATTTTAAAACATGGTCTTTTACCTCAGCATCCATCATCTCACCAATTTCACTTAGCATATCACCCAAAGCTCCCGCGCTTTCACCAACTTGTATCATCTTAAGTGTTTGACTCGGGAATATCCCTGTTGTGAATTTTGTTAAAGAAAAAGCTAATTTTTTCCCCATACGGACGTCTTGGTGAACTTTATTAAGGTTGTGTTCTATATAATTGTTGCCAGTTGTTCTACCTGCGATTTTAAGCGCATCCAAAATAGGTACCCCAGTCCTGTCTAACGTTTCCAAAACGTGTATGAATCTAGAGATAGACATTTTAAGCGAAATTGGACCAATGATACCAAGACCAATTTTTGTTTTATGCCAAATATAACTTCCTTTTTTACTCCGAATAAAAGCTGTGACTGATGCAAATAATGCAGCAAAAATAAAAATCAACAAATACCAGTATTCTTGAATGAAAGTATCTACTCCGAGCAATATTCTTGTCGGTAATGGCAAAGCAATATTAGAGTTCGCAAAAAGGGTTGAAAATCTCGGTAAGATATACGTTACTGCAAATATCCCTACTAGGATTGTGATAGTGACAACTATTGATGGATATCTAATCGCTTGCTTAATCCCCATTCTTAATTTCAAATCACTTGCAATAAAGTCAGCTAACTGAAATAAGACTTTATCCAATACACCTGCACTTTCTCCAGCTCGAACAATATTTACATACATACTATCAAACATTTTAGGGTGCTTTTCTAAAGCTTTTGATAGCGCGGACCCACCCGAGATATCTTCGACGATCGTGTCGATGATTCTGTTGACAAGTGGTCCTGCCGATTCACTATGCAAAGAATCCATTGCCTCGACTAGCGGAACTCCTGCTTTAAGCATCACAGAGAGCTGTCTTGTGAAATTATAAATTTGAGTCGGAGTTATTTTTTCAAAAAAAGTAACTTCTATATCCAGTATTGAAGTGGTTTCTTTTTTTACATTTAAAGGCTCAAGACCCAATTGCTGTATTTGTAAAAATGCAGCCTTTTCATTTGAGGCTTTTACTTTATCCCTAACTACTGTATCCGTATCATTATTAAAGGCAACGTAAGAAAACTGTGGAAGTTTTTTACTCATTTTCTTGAATTCCATATGAGTCAATTTTACGGTAAAGCGTCATCCGACTAACCCCTAATACTTTTGCAGCTTTGCTCATATTCCATTCAGTGAAACTTAAAGCATCTACAATGGCATTTTTTTCAATCTCTTTTAATGTCTTAGGTGGTGTTGAACCTGACCTTTTATCTATTTTTGTTTTGAGCAAGGTCTCTTTTTCAAATTCATTATCTGTTTGCGCATCTAATTTCAATTCCGATTCTTTTTCTTGAATTATTTCTTCTTTCTTCTTTGTAAGAAGAGGTAAAATATTTCCACTGGTGATTACATTTTCATCTGTGAGAAGAACCGCTCGCTCAAGTATGTTTTCTAATTCCCTAACATTACCGGGCCAATGATAGTTTTTCATTAATTTTAATGCACCAGGTGAAATATAATTCACTTCCGATTCATGCTTTTTTTTCAAACCATCAATAATCCTATATGCAATAAGAGGGATATCACCTGGGTGGTCCATTAAAGAAGGGATTGTCATTGGAAAAACATTAATTCTATGATAAAGATCTTGCCTAAATTGATTTTGTTCAATCATTTCTTCTATATTTTGATTTGTGGCTGAGACGATTCTCACATCCACTTTTATCGTTTCATTTGATCCAACTTTTTCAATTTCACTAGACTCAAGAACACGGAGAACTTTTGCCTGCAGTCCTTGATCCATATCACCAATTTCATCTAAAAATATGGTACCACTATTTGCGGCCTGAAATTTTCCTATTTTATCTTGATCTGCTCCAGTGAATGAACCCTTTACATGCCCAAATAATTCACTCTCTAGTAATTCTTTTGGTATCGCTGGACAATTCACAGAAACAAAAGGATTTTCTCTTCGCAAACTATTTTGGTGTAGCGATTCAGCAACTAAGTTTTTTCCAGTTCCACTTTCTCCATATAATATGGTAGTAACTGTTTTTTTTCTTATTTGAAAAAGGAGTCTGTACAGATCAAGCATTGGCTCAGTAATTCCAACAATTTTCCCTGTTCCTTGTGGACCAAAAAACCGCCTATCTATTTCAGGTATATCATAAATAAAATCAATAAACTGTTTTCCTAAAAGCACTAATTCCAGTAAATCATCAGCTGTTTGAGCTTCTGGCTCAAAATAAAAGGTCATGCCATTTTCAAAATCTTTAAGTATTTCTGATCGTCTTTTATCATCTGAAATAAAACAAAAGATTGGAATATATAGGTTTATTTTGCGAACCTCTTTTACCAACCTAGATGGAGTAAGCATTGGAAGCTTATTCGCAATAATTACACTTTCATAAGAAGACGTCTGCAAAGCATTCAATGCAATCATCCCATTTTGCACGTAGTCTACTTTTACCGGTAGGTTTTTGAATTGTGGAATAATTTTTTCTTTTCCACCAACGAATAAAACACTTATCATCCTAGATTGCCCTTGTAGCACCTAATGTTTCAATAAGTTCATTCAAACTAGTGGTGCCTTCTCTTACTTTTGCAAGCCCATCTTCAAGAAGAGTCATCATTCCATGCTCACGTGCTTTTTCTTTAATCTTGTACGCCGGTTGTGCATCTAATACTAACTCGGAAATTTCTTCATTAACCATTAACAATTCATAGATACCTAGTCTTCCTCTGTAACCAGAATTCCGACAAGACAGGCAACCCTTGCCTGTATAGGTAGTTCTGTATTTTTTCTTATCGATTTTCAACAAGTTAACTTCTCTTTCAGTTATCTCATGTTCAATTTTACAATTTTCACAAATTTTCCGAACTAGTCTTTGAGCTAAAATTCCTTTAACGGTTGATGAAATTAAAAAGGGTTCAATTCCCCAGTTAAGTAAACGGGCAAATCCTGAAGCGGCATCATTTGTATGAATAGTACTAAAAACTAAATGACCTGTAAGTGCAGCTCTTATAGCTAAGTCTACCGTTTCCTCATCTCGAACCTCTCCAACCATGATAACATCTGGATCTTGTCTCAATATTGATCGAAGTGCAGCTGCAAAAGTCACACCTGATTTTGCATTTACTTGTGCCTGATTAATATTTGCAAGATCAAACTCAATCGGATCCTCAACTGTCACAATGTTCACTTCAGGCTTTTCAAGCTTATTTAATGTAGAATAAAGCGTGGTAGTTTTACCACTTCCCGTTGGACCTGAAACAAGAACAATTCCCTCTCCACCATGGAGCATTGAATTAAAATGAACTTCTGTTTCTTTTCTAAAACCTAGATCTGACAACGAATAAAGAGCTTCTTGTAAGTTTAATAAACGTAAAACTGTTTTTTCACCGAACAACGTTGGATATGTTGATAACCGAAGATCGATTCTTCCAACCTTTGATCGAAAAAGTATCCTTCCATCTTGGGGACGTCTGGTTTCTGCAATGTCCATACTCGACATAATTTTCAACCTTGAGATAAGAGCATCTTGTATTGATTTTGGAAATACTTGAAAATCTTGCAACTTTCCATCAATTCTAAAACGAATTCGAATATCTTCTTCTCTTGGTTCAATATGAATATCAGAACACCTGTAGCGTTGACTCTGAGTAATAATACCATCTACTAATTCAACAATCTGACTTTCATCATACAAATCAGTAATATCTTTAGCATCATCTAAGTTTGAGTCCGCCTCTAAAAAGCTGGAGATACCGTAATGTAGATCAATTGCATTTACAATATCTTCTTCACTGCACAAGATTGGCTCAACAGCCATGCCCGTTAACTCTCTTACAAAATTTATTGGCTCAGGGTCTAATGGATCCACAACAGCAAGATTCACGACTTCTTTAACTTTAAAAAGAGGAAAAACTTTGTATGTTCGAACACTCTTTTCCGGTACAATATCAACTAAAGTTTGATCAATCTCATAATAACCAAGTTGGAGGTACGGAACTTTTAACTGTTTTCCTAAATAAGGTAAAAATTCTTCATATGTCAAAAAACCACATTCAATAAGAGCTTGACCGATATAGCCATTATTATCTTCTTGATAATCTAGAGCAGTTCTTAGTTGAGACTGATCAATTTTCCCACTCGTAATAATCATTTGCCCTATGGAGGACTTATTTAGTGCTGGCATATTAAAACATCGTCCTTAAGTACCAATCAATAATTATATTATCACCATTTGGAGTACTTGTTAATATTGTTAAAAGAGTTCCTGCTGAAATGTATGGACCAAAAGGTATCTGCCCCGATACTGTGTTTAATTTTTTAAAAGCCATTAAAATAATTATTGCAATACCCGCTGAAAAAAAACTGAGGTAAAGTGCCAAAATAGAATACTTAATCCCAATCAAACCTCCTAACACAAGTCCAAGTTTCACATCTCCAAAACCAATACTTTCTTTTCTTAGGATAAATTCGCCAAAGACTCCAAGGAAAAAAAGAAAACCTCCAAAAATTAAAGCCCCAGTTGCACCGTCCTCCCAGTGAATTGGCGTAAAATCAAAATAGTAAATTATCATTATACTAATAAGACCTAGGATTATAAATCCATTTGGAATAATAAAATGATCTAGATCAATAAATGTTATTGCAATTAAAGCATAAGTAAGAAATGAGTAGATGAAAAAATATTGGCTGAATCCATATAAGGCAAAAAGGACGCATGTGATTAATCCCGAGAATAACTCAACTAGAGCATAACGAGATGAAAATGTTGATTCACAACTACGACATTTCCCCTTTAGAATAAAATAACCCAAAACAGGTATATTATCACGAAATCGAACCGGTGTCTTACATGAAAAGCAATGAGAACCAGGAAAAAACAAACTCATGTTTTTCGGCAGTCGAAATATTACCACATTTAAGAAACTTCCAATTGAAATCCCTAAAACAAACAAAGTAAGAAGTATAACTGGGTCTATCATCCTAGAAGGGTCTCAATCGCATCTTTTAAATCACCCAAACGAAAAGGTTTTGGTAAGACTTTTTCAATATTGTACTCTTCTTTATTAATTTTTGACAAAGCATTATCTGACCCTAGTAAAATAAATGGGATTTCTTTGAACCTTTCATCATATTTTAATAGTCTAGCTACTTTTGCTCCACTCATGACGGGAAGTGCAAGTTCAGATATTATTATACTTGGGTTTTCACTTTTTACTCGCTCATACCCTTCGAATCCATCTTTTGCACTTATGACTAAATAACCTGCTATCTTCAGTTTTTCTTGCAAACTGCTTAAAACAGATTCGTCACTCTCAATTAAGAGAATTGATTTCTGTATACTCTTTGACATATAATCAGTTTTACCAGCATTGAACTGGTAATTTCCTACCTCGTTATTGTAATATTAATAAAAAAAACAGAAAAGTGTAACAAATTTTTACAATAGAATTATTTAAGTTGTTATAATATGATACATAAATTATTTTTAAAATTTAAAGGATTTTAAAATCTATGCCTAAATGTGCTTTTCTTACAATTAAAGATTTATCGGACTTTGAGTGTTACGATGATAAGTTAATTTCACCAATGAATCAAAATGGCTGGGAGTGCGAGTTTGTCGCTTGGGATGATTCAAACGTCGATTGGAATAATTTTGACTTAATTATAATTCGATCAACTTGGGACTATCAAGGTAGAATCAAAGAATTCTTAGAGGTGCTTGAAAATATTAATTCATCTAATTGTATTTTAGAAAATTCTTTAGAGCTGGTTAAATGGAATATTGATAAATCATATCTTAAAGAGCTCTCCAAAAAAGGAATACAGATTGTTCCCTCTCTTTTTTACGACAATTATTCTAAAAAGATTCTTAATGATTCTTTCTCTTTTTTTTCGACGACTAAATTAATTATCAAACCAGCAATAAGTGCAAATGCAGATGATACATTTATTATAAATAAAAAAAATTTAGAAAAAATAAGCATTATGCTAGAAAAAACATTCGCAGATCGAAAGTTCATCATTCAACCATTTATTGATAATATTATTTCGGAAGGTGAATATTCTTTAATTTTTTTTGAAGACACCCATAGCCATACTTTAATAAAAAAACCTAAAAGTGGTGATTTTCGTGTTCAAGAAGAACATGGAGGAATTCTTTCCATCGTTGAAAAACCAGATATTAAGATGCTAAACGAAGCCAAAAAGGTTTTAAACAATTTACCTTATAAAAGTCTTTACTCAAGGATTGACTTTGTTAGAAAAGAAGAAATTTTTTTGTTGATGGAAGTTGAGCTGATTGAGCCTTCTTTATATTTTAACTTAGATCCTAGTTCACCAGAAAAATTTGCCTCTATAATAAATAAAAAATTTCAAAAATAGTTCATTAAGGTTTAATCTTTCATAGTAAGACAAACTCTAGCTACTCAATTCTCTAATCTATAACTGATTATACTTTTTAAACCCGACTTATTACATTTTCTGCATTCGTATTCTAAAAAGATTATATGCCAATTCACGGCTTCTGACTTGCCTATTAGTACCTTTTAAATATAATACATTTTTTAAATTAGTTTCTTAAGACTCCATATATATAGGTATCTGAAAGGTTTAATAAACAAGGTTATTATTTTTTATATTTGATAAAGTATGAATGATGATGAGGAAAAACATTAACATCACAACCAAAAAAGATAATTAGAAAAAGGAGAGGAGCTTTGTTAAATATTATACTTGAATATATTTTTGTAGTTTGCGCTAAAACCCAAATTACTTGAAGACTCTTTTATTACCACCTGCATCTTCTAATATCCATCCACCGCCGACTACTTCACTTTTTACAATTCCTTCGGCTCTTAACGTACCATCTTCAAACCAAAACTTGGCTCTTCCTCTTGGAACGCCATTTACGTACTTAAGACTTAATTCTTTATTACCATTACTAAACCATTGCACCCATTTTCCATTAACTTTCCCATTTTCGAATCGCATTTTTAATGCTTTTTGACCATTTTCATACCATTCACGATACCAGCCATCTGGTTTTCCATTAATATATTTGGTTTTAAGTGCTTTTTTTCCGCTTTCATACCACTCTATATATTTCCCATCTTCTTTTCCATTTATATAGAAACCAATAATTGATTTTTTACCATTCTCGTACCATTCTTTATATTCACCTATGTAATTATTTTGATCAAAGGTTGCAACCAATTCCCTTCGTCGTTTTTCTCCATCATCGTACCATTGCTCGAAAGGTCCATTTTTCTTACCTTCATTATAATTGCCAATCATTAATGGCTCACCAATATTATTAAAAGTTTGCCAGAGACCATGCTTAATACCTTCTTTATAGCTACCAGTCATTAACCCAATACCTAATTTTTTAAATACGGGTCCTGTATAGGGAACTTTATCTAAGGTATATACACCTTTTAAGGAATCAAGATAACCCAGCTCTATAGCTTTAAGAGAGTCTTGGCCGAAAAGGGTGGAACAAATAATTGGTACAAGAAATATAAGTTTTAAAAAGCTTATCATTTGAAAATATTCTCTACTTAGATATACACATAAATTAAAACGAATAACGAGTTTTACTAAAACTAAAAAGGGGCTTATTTCAAGCCCCTTTTAAATTAAAAGATTCTTTTTTCTCTATTTCAGAAGAATCATCTTTTTGATATCTCTATGGTTTCCAGCTTGAATACTATAGATGTATACACCGGCAGAAACAGGAGAACCGTATTTATTTGTAGCATCCCATTTCAGCGAATGATAGCCCGCAGCTTTATTTCCACTGACTAACGTTTGAACCAACCTACCCATCATATCATAAACTGCAATTGTAGTCATTGCGTCTTCAGGTAAGTCATATCTCAACGTTGTTGTTGGATTAAAAGGATTTGGGAAATTCTGATGTAATGTATACTCCTCAGGCATTCCGTTTACATCAAGTAAACTTAGTAATACTACACTCGCAACCTCTGAGTGCTCGCCTTCATTTTCATGTATATCCATTGCGGATACAACATAATAATATTCACCCATTTCAACAACATCATGTTCAAACGTTGGGTCTGCATTAGACGTCCCTAATAGGTTTTCTGGACTTGGAATAAAGTCTGGAGAAGATCCATAGTAAATCATATAATGTGAGAAGTCATTTGCCTCTGAAGGACTCCAACTCAAATTCACTATTCCATTTGAATGCCCTGCATCTAGTCCAACTAACATCATTGGAGCAATATTATCTACCGAATGACCAGAAGAAGGCTCACTTACGAATATACCCTCATCCATGTTAGAAACAACTCTGTAGGTTGACATCATCATGCTCTCGCTCGTTGAATCTCCTAAAGTTGTTGCTTCAACAGTGTATGTAGGACTTCCATATGCACCAATTGAATTAAGACCAACCCATTGTTCTCCATCTAAACGTTCAATGGTGTACATTTCTGTTCTTTGTGGTTCATCCGTATCTAATCGTGATTTTTCAAACGTAATATAGACTCGTCCACCTTGATCTTCAGGAACATCCATTACATGCATAATACTTGCTGTAGGAAAAGGAACTGGTTCACAAGACCCAAACCCAACAGGAGGAAGTACCATATCCATTTCACCTACAATTACTTGGCGATCTAAGTATGGACCAAATCCACACTCTTCAGGAACTTCTTCCCAATCACCTGACCAATCTGGGTTGATCATTCCGTTTGCAAATTTATATCCAAAGGAGAGTCCGCTTTCTATTGGAATGGTTACAGTATATATTCTTTGTAATCCAGGAAGATCCATCAGCATCATTTCATGTCCTGGGTTACCAGCGTTTCCACCTGCTAACCATACTCCACGCTCTGGGTCCACTGCTTCTGTTTGCATGTCTACATTAAAGGTGACAAGAACAACACCTTCAGGAGTACATGATCCAAACACAACTGGAGGTAGATTCATGCTCTGAAAGCCGACCATAACCTCACGATCTAAGTATTCACCAACGCCACATGCTGCAGGAACTTCTTCAAAAGGACCGGACCAATCTGGATTGATCGGACCATTTGCAAATTTGTATGTGTATGGTTCATTAATTGGAAGAGTTAGAGTTATTGAATAGATGTTATCACCTTCTTCATCCATCATCTCAAATCCTGGGTTACCAGCATTTCCACCAGCTAACCAGACTCCATTTTCAACTGTCTCAAACTGCATATCCACATGAAACGTAACATCTACTACGTTTGTCGCTTCATCACATGAACCAAAAACAACAGCAGGAAGTTCATACTCAGCTAAATTTCCTACGAGAAGCTGACGATCTAAGAATTCACCGACACCACATTCTGCGGGAACTTCTTCCCATCCGCCTTGCCAACCTGCGTCAATTGGACCGTTCACAAACTTGTAAGTAAAACTGTCATATGTTGGAAGAGTTAAGGTCAATGAATAAATATGGTCTCCATCTTCATCAAGCATCTCAAACCCTGGGTTTCCAGCATCACCGCCAGCAAGGAAAACACCTCTATCAACAAACTCGTATTGCATATCTACATGAAATGTCACTTCCGCTTCTAGGTTTACGGTACACTCTCCAAAGACAACGGGAGGAAGAAACATATTCCCCTCTGGATCACCTTGGACCAAAATTTCACGATCTAAGAAATCACCAACACCACATTCTGCGGGAACTTCTTCCCATGCGCCGCCCCAATTTTCATCAATTGGTCCGTTTACAAATTTATAACTAAAAGCAAGACCTTCTTCTAATGTTAAGGTAACATTATAAATTGTCTCAAAACCCGGAGCTAATTCAAATTGCATCATTTCATACCCTGGGTTACCTGCCGTTCCGCCAGCTAACCAGACTCCGTTTTCTACTGTCTCAAATTGCATGTCAACATAAAATGTAACATTAACATCTGTGACTGGGTTCAGAGGAGCATCCACTTCAACTCTTGTATAAGAGAATCCACCACCACCGCCTTGTCCCCCCTGTCCTCCATTAGTCCAGGAATTAAAGGTAACATCAAAAAATTTATCTTCTTCCATACAATGCATAGAGAGCGTTTTACCGGCTATACCAGCAAATCCTTGCTCTGCTCCATAGATATACGCTTCTTCAAATGGAAGATATAAGTCTTCGCCTAATTCGATTTCTTGATACCCAGTTATTTCACCTGTAAGACCGTAAGACCACATTGTTCCTTCCGGCGAAATCGAGGGATTAGCGGCTCCTTCTACTAATGGATTATATAGCGATCCATTATTACCACGTGTTATTGCAACAGAGGGTGTAACCATATCCCAATTCGCTGGGTCTGTTACATCGGCATTATCTAATTTTTCAAAAAATACAATTCCAGGTCCGACATCTCCACCACAGGTTCCAAAAACAACTGGAGGAAGCATCATATCTTCACCACCAACCATAACTTCACGATCTAAGTATTCACCAACACCACATTCTGCAGGAACGACTTCATACGGCCCAGACCAATCTGCATTGATCGGACCATTAGAAAATTTATAGGTAAAAGGTGCATTTGCAGGAAGCAACAACGTTACTCCGTACAGATGATCTGAATCTGGCATCAGCATCATTTCATGTCCTGGGTTTCCAGCCATTCCGCCAGCTAACCAGACTCCGTTTTCTACGGTCTCCATGTGCATGTCTACGTGGAAGGTAACATTAACATCTGTGAGAGGAGGATTAACTTCATTACATGCACCAAATACTACAACAGGTACATCCATATCTTCACCACCAACCATAACTTCACGATCTAAGTATTCACCAACACCGCATTCTGCAGGGACTGATTCCCATCCGCCTTGCCAACCTGCGTCAATTGGACCATTTACAAATTTATAGGTAAAAGATGTATTTTCAGGTACCATTACTGTAACAAAGTACAAATGATCTGAATCTGGCATCAGCATCATTTCATGTCCTGGGTTTCCAGCGGTTCCACCGGCTAACCAGACTCCGTTTTCAACTGTCTCATTCTGCATGTCTACGTGGAAGGTAACATTAACGTCCCTTTCATTTCCTACATATTGGCCCTCTAAAATATATAATAGCTCTGCATCTTGAGGAGCATCATTCCAGGTGCCATCTGATGCTTTAAATTCGACATAATTTTCCGTGGTACCACCATTTGGTTCTCCAGCTCTCCAATTGTAATACTCTACCTCCTCATCTGAATTCCACCATCTCCAAATTCCTTCATCCTCATGGTCTGTAAGACCAGTCCAATAACTTGCATCGGATGGCAAGGTATCATTATTTACGATACCTGAACTTAAGAATTCATTTTCTTCTTGAGACGTTATGGTTACCATATTGATTTCAAAATCTGAATCCTCGTTGTTTAAATTTTCAACTAGACTTGGTAAATCGTGATAGGATATAGGGTCGTCGTATGAGGCAGCATATTCACTACCATTATATTCACCAAGAAATATTAAATTGGGTTGAGAAGGCATATTTAGTGTTAGTTCAACAATATAGTTCCAATTACCTGAACCGCTTGCGTCATCCCAAGCGCCTTCAGCATCAATATTAATTACAACGTGATCTTCTCCGTTCCCAGCATTATTGGGTTCACCATTATTCCAATTAGAGTAAGAAAAATCCTCGCCGGTAACCCATCTCCAATCTCCCTCAACCTCTTCATCTGTCAATCCAATTAGCCCTCTATTTAAACTGGTAGAATCTATAATTCCTTGATAAATAAGGTTCTGCTCATCTCGAGAATTAATAGTAACTAGGTGTACATCTGCGTCTATATCAAAATCATCGTATAAAGCTCTTAAAGTATCTATCTGATTATGGGCTTCCTCCCATGTTTCACCAATTTCAGCAATTCCATAAAACTTCTCACCACTTTGAGCGATAGTAATCAGTGAGTTTATATTTCTATTTGAAGACTCTAGTGTGCCATTTGTTGCTTTTCTAGTAAAATCTTGAAAATATCTAATTTTTTCAAGTTTTGTTGCATTAAAATTTTGAAAAAAACCAGTTTGCTCGCTAGTATAAGGTATATCCTTGCTTTTTTTGTACTCTGCTAAGCTTTTTTTATTTACACCATTTGAGCTAAATAGTAAAGAAATTATGCATAATGTTGAGATGATGATGTTTTTCATTTTTTTTCCTATGTACAAATTGAAGAGAATTGATTAATGAGATCACGTCTCACTAAGCAAAAAAGACTCGAGAAAATATTAAATAAAAAATTAAAACTCAACAGTTAAAAACATTAAAGTGATCTAAATCAATTCTATCTCGAAACTTTCCAGGTATAGGTTTTCCATTTTTAAGTATTAAAATATATTTTGAATCTAAACCAAGCAGGTTATAATCAAATGATCCATGAGAATTATATT